>MDTD01110192.1_pt1 | contig 49539 bp, 44 predicted proteins | sample 811221 | NCBI WGS metagenome assembly MDTD01 (sample SAMN05326646, study PRJNA326480) | marine metagenome | isolation source: seawater | place: Pacific Ocean: South West | collected 2011 | reverse complement strand
TCAGCGGACATGGGCGGGGATCAGCTCCACACCCCGGGCAGTTCGCTCAACGACATCCATCCCAGATACAGTGTCAACAGCCACACCGCCAGCGCAATCACCTTCAGCCACAGTGGATATCGATACCCACCGAGCAGGTCGCGGCGCATCCAGGCCACCCAGACCACGATGGTGAAACCGATGGGCAGGATCAGCCCGTTGAACGCGCCGGCGAAGATGAGCAGCTTCACCGGCGCGGCACCGAGCAGCACGAACAGCGCGGCGCTGACCGCGATGAAACCCACCGTCAACACGTTCTGCCGGCGCCGGGACGTCTCCGATTTGGTGAGAAACGACACCGAGGTGTACGCCGCGCCGATCACCGACGTGATCGATGCCGCCCAGAGGATGACACCGAAGAAGACACCACCGGCGGTTCCCAGGGCGGTCTCGAAAGCCGAGGCGGTCGGATTGTCCTTCGCCAGGGCGACTCCGCCGGCGGTCACACCCAGGATCGCCAGGAACAGCAGCGCCCGCATGACGCCGGTGACGAGGATGCCGTACACCGAGGCGCTGGTGATGCGCCCGACGTTGGCGGGTCCGGTGATGCCGGTGTCGAGCATCCGGTGCGCCCCGGCGTAGGTGATGTAGCCGCCCACGGTGCCGCCGACGATCGTCGTGATGGCGAGGAAGTCGATCGACTCGGGCAGCACCGCGTTGCGCAGCGCCTCACCGAGCGGGGGCCGCGACACGATGGCGGTGTAGGCGGTCATCGCGATCATTCCGGCGCCGAGGACGACGACGATCCGGTCCAGCGCGACACCGGCCCGCTTGCTCAGGAACACGGCGATGGCGATCAGCGCGGAGACCGCACCTCCGATGCGCGGGTCGAGGCCGAACATCGCGTCGGTGCCCAGACCCGCGCCGCTGGTGTTGCCGATGTTGAAGACGAGGCCGCCCAGCACCACGAGAGCCGCCAGCGCGTAGCCGACGCCCGGCAGGACCCGGTTGCCGAGTTCGTGGGCGCGCAGACCCGAGACGCCGATCACCCGCCACACGTTCAGCTGCACGGCGAAATCGATGACGATCGACGCCACGATCGCGAAGGCGAACGCGGCACCGAGGCGCATGGTGAAGTCGGTGGTCTGGGTGATGAAGCCGGGCCCGACCGCGCTGGTCGCCATCAGGAACATGGCCCCGAGCAGGGCGACCCGCGTCGATTCGGCGGGTGGTCGCGGCTCGTCGGACACGTCGGGATCGAGGGCGGGGCGTTCGGGCGTTGTCATGGGTGGGGTCCTCACCGTCGCCGCAGTGGTTGGCCGCTGACTGACACCGTCGTGCAATCGGTGCACGACTACCCGAACGGTCGGCCCATCAATCGCCGGACTTCAGATCACGGTGACCGTCAGGACCGGCGGAACACCACCCAGCGCATCGCGGAGTACATGTAGACCGCTTCGCACGCACCGGCCAGCAGGCGTGCCACCCGGTAGTCCAGGCCCAGTGCGGTCAGCGCCGACGACACCGCGAGGATGAACGCGACGTAGTTGATCACCACCACGACGACGTAGACGCTCAGCTGTGGCCCCACCGGCGCATGCGAACGAAAGTTGAAATACCGGTTCAGCGCGTAGCTCAGCCCGAACGCGCACCCGTAGGCGACGCTGACCGCAGCCGGGTAGGGCACGCCGAGTAGGCCGTGCAGGCTCACCAGCAGGACCAGGTCCACCCCGAACGTGAAGGTGTTGATCAGGCAGAAGCCCAGGAAGGTGGGCGCAACCACGCCGGCCAGCCCGAACGGCAGCCGCGCCACGAGGTGCGCACACCAGCTGTGGAAGCGCTGCGGCGGGCCGAGTGCCACGTCGACGGACACGTGACCACTGTGGCGTCGGCAGGTGTCGGTTCCGTGAGCGGGCCGCGAACACCAGGCCACCACTTTCGGTACGCGATGCTCAGTACACGACCCGGAACCCGCCGATCAGGCCGATGGTGTTGCCGTCCGGATCGCTGAGCCGGCTCAGTCGCACTCCTTTGTCCGCCGCGCTGATCTCACGCGGATGCAGACCGCGCCCCCGCAGGTCGTCGAGATGCTGGTCTAGGTCGTCGACCGCGAGGTTCAGGTAGGCCCGGCCCGCGGCGGACTCGTCGGCGAACACCTGCACCCAGGCCCCGGGCAGCACCTGCCACTCGACCAGCGAGGGCATCGGATTGTTGTCTTCGGGGCGGTCGAACAACGCGGTGTACCACCGTCTGCTGGCCTCGATGTCGGTCACCGGAACGACGGCCATCACGTGCGAGATCGGCATGTGATCCTCTCTTTCTCCCCGGTACTGCTTCTCCCAAGTACCGACCCGCACGTCAGCGAGTAGTCATCGCGGGCCGTTGTCGACGCGCCGGCCCTGCACGTAGACCTCGCTGATCGCCGGCTCACGCAACCCCATCAACAGCGCGAACAGGGTCTGCTGGGCTGCCATCGCCGGGTCGGACGAGCGAACGCCGTAGTCGACAGCACTCGCCATCGCCGGGGTTCGGGAGGGGGCGACGACCACGAGGTCGGCCTCCTTGCCGACGTCGAAGTTGCCGAAGCGGTCCTCCATGTCCAGGGCACGGGCGCCGGCGAGTGTGCCGAGGAACAGCATCTCGGCGGGGTGCATGGAGACGCTGTCACTGCCGGGCTCGCTGATGTGCACCTTGAATGCGTCGGCGAGCACGCGCGGGATCAGCCACTCGTCTCCACCACCGAAATCCGTTCCGGCCGCGATGTTCACACCGGAGGCGACGGTGCGCCGCCACGGCATGGTGCCCGACCCGAGGAACAACTGCGACACCGGGCAGTGCGCGATCGACGTGCCCGTCTCGGCCATCCGAGCCAGCTCGGTGTCGGAGCAGTGCACGCAATGGGCCAGGATCGTGCGGCGACCCAGCAGGCTCGAACCGCCGACCGACGACCCGGGCAGGAACTTGCCGTCGTAGGTGTCGAGATAGCTCTTGACGCCGAAGAGTCGCTTGACGGTGTCGATCTCACCGGTGCCGGGCCGATTGTTCTCGTTGAGGTGGGTGTGCAGGTACACACCGCGATCGCGAACCGAGTCATACAGTTCTCCCAAGCCTTTCAGCGTCTCGGCGGTGACCGACAGGGAGAACCGGGGGACGATCGCGACGTGCAGCAGCGCGGTGTCGACGTCACCCGTGTCGGCGGCGTGCCAGGTGTCGATCTCCTGGCGGGTCAGCCGCAGCGCGTCGGCTTCGGAAGTGATCAGGGCGCCGGCGGAGGCCGGCCCCACGGTCTGGATACCGCGCCCGCTGACGATGCGCAGACCCCTGCGCCGCGTTTCGGTGAACAGCGCGTCCTGCGCATGCGGGAAGGCCGAACCGAAGACCATCGCGGCGGTGGTGCCCGCAGCGATCCGCCGATCGCAGAACTCGGTCGCGGTTCGCCTTGCGAAATCCGGGTCCGCCAACCGGGCCTCGGCGGGGAAGATGCATCCCTCGAGCCACTCCAGCAGTTGTCCGCCGCCGTAGGAGTCGCCGGCATAGGTCTGCGGGAAGTGGATGTGGGTGTCGACGAATCCGGGCACCAGGAACCCGGGACGGTGGTCGCGGATCCGCGCCGAGGTGAACTCGGCGGGCACCGCGTCGCGGTCTCCGCAGTAGGCGATCCGCCCGTCGGCGACGACGAGCGCGCCGTCGGGTATCGACACAAGCGCGGCAGACGAATCGGCGATGACGGGCTGTCCGGCGATGTGGAACACGTGCCCGAGATGCACCTCAGCCATCTCAGCGACGATAGTGCCGCCGGCCGCGTCGCACGATTCCGAGCAACGGGGTGCACGCCTTGCTAGGTTCTCTCACGTGTCGGAGATTTGGCGTTCAGTCCTGACCGAGCTCATCCCGTTGGCTCTGGTGGTCGCTCTGTCGCCGTTGACGATCATCCCGGCCGTGTTGGTGTTGCACACCCCGCGGCCCAAACCCACCGGGCTGGCGTTCATGACCGGATGGCTCGTTGGCCTCGCCGCGCTCACGGCACTGTTCGTGGCGGTGTCCAACCTGCTGGGTGGGCTCGACCACAAGCCACCGAGTTGGGCTTCCTGGCTGCGGATCGTGATCGGCGCTGCGCTGGTCGTCTTCGGTGTCTACCGCTGGGCGACCCGTCACAAGTCCGAGCACATGCCGGGATGGATGTCGCGGATGAGCACGCTGACGCCCGCCAAGGCCGGCGTGACCGCCGTCGTCCTCACCGTGCTGAACGTCAAGGTTCTGTTCATCTGTGCCGCAGCAGGTTTGGCCATCGGTACAGCCGGGCTGCGGCCGGCCGGGGCATTCGTCGCCGAGCTCTGGTACGTGATGTTCGCCGGCTCCACCGTCGCCCTGCCGATCCTCGCCTACGCGGTGTCAGGCGATCGCCTGGACCCCACGTTGGAGCGGCTGAAGGACTGGATGGAGCGCCAGCACGCCACGCTGGTCGCGGTGATCCTCGTCGTGATCGGACTGCTGGTGGCGTACAAGGGAATCCACGCGCTCTAGGAGGGTAGCCCGAGTTCGTCGGCGTCCGCGGTCAGATACCGCGTGACGGTGGGAGCGACCAGCCGCACCACGTCGTCGACCGGCAACTCCGACAACGGGGGCACGCTCATCAGATAGCGCAGCATCGCGACTCCGACCAGGCTGCTGCCGGCCAGCGAGGCGCGCAGACGGGCTTCGCTGCCACCGCCGAGCACCTTGGATACGGCAGCCAGGACATAGCTCTGCATGAAGGAGCGAAACGCCTCGCGCGCGTCGCTGTTCGACGTCGCCGAAGCCAGCATCGCCCGCATGCTGTCCCCGGTTTCGGGTGATTCCCACACCCCGAGATAGGTGCGCACCATCCGGGCTCCGACGTCCGGGTCACCGTCGGCGTCAGGGCCCTGTAGTGCGGCCACCAGCACGGCCGGGTCGATGATCAGACGCAGCGATTCGCGGAACAGGTCCTGCTTGGAACCGAACAGGTACAGCACCATCGCCGGGTCGACGCGAGCATCCGTGGCCACCGCCCGCAGCGTCGTCCTCTCGTAGCCGTCGGCTGCGAACCGGGCCTTCGCGACGGCCAACACCACATCCCGGGACACCGGCTCACCCTCGCGGCGCCCCCGGCGCCGAGGCGTTTTCCCTGGTGAAGCCATCGACGCAGGCTATCATTTCAATGACTGTTGAAATGATGTCGACGGAGGTCTATCGTCACTGGCATTAATTCATCACTCAGTGAAAAGGCGGGTCGACATGACTGGCACCCAACAGACGGACGCTCGTCCCACCCCTCCGGGAAGCGCAGGCCACCAACCACCTCCGGCGGCCCGGGCCGCCGGTCTCGTCATCGCGATCACCGCGGCGCTGGCCGTCATTGCACTGGCCTTCGCGCTCCCGGCGGTGAACTCCGCCCCGCGCGAGGTCCCGATCGGTGCGGCAGGTCCGCAGGCGGCCTCCGCGCAGACCGTCGACATGCTCGAGCGCAGCGGCCGGGATACCTTCGCCGTGACGTTCTATCCCAGCAGGGCCGCGCTCACCAGGGCCATCGAGGACCGGGACGTCTACGGCGGCATCACGCTGCCCGCGGCACCCGGCGACCCGGCCACGCTGCTGATCGCCACCGGCGCCAGCCCGGCCGTGGCAGGCCTGCTGACCCAGATGGGGCAACAACTCGGCATGCACACCGGCCTGCCGGTGACGATCGAGGACCTGGCCCCACCCACCCCGGACGACCCCCGCGGCGCCGGCCTGGCGGCCTCGGCGCTGCCCCTGACACTGGCCGGGCTGCTGCCGGCGATCGCGCTGGTACTGGCCTTCCCACGGGCACCCGGCCTGCAGTTCGGGGCGGCACTGGCCTCGGCGGCGCTGTCGGGGGTCACGATCGCGGCGCTGCTGCGTTACGTGCTCGGGTCGACGACGGCGAATTTCTGGGGCGTGGCCGGCGGGCTGACACTGGGTGTGGGGGCCGCGCTGTTGTTCCTGCTCGGGCTGGGTGCGCTGTTCGGCAAGGCCGGCCTCGGCGTCGGCGCGCTGCTCGCGGTCCTGGTCGGCAACCCGCTCTCCGGCCTGACCAGCGCCCCGGAGATGTTGCCTGCGGGCTGGGGCACGCTGGGTCAGCTGCTGCCCCAGGGGGCCACCGCCACGGTGCTGCGGTCGACGGCCTTCTTCGAGGGGGCGGGTTCGTCAGGTGCGGTCGTCGTGCTGCTGTGCTGGGCCCTGACCGGTACCGCACTGTTATCCGCGGCCGCGCTGCGTCACAGGAAGCTCGCGGCCCGGTGACTTAGGATCGTGCGGCGTGGGACTCGAAGACCGGGAGACGATGCGCATTCTGCGCGCCGCCGTCTGTCCGGGCCCCGAGTCCGAAGTGCTGATCCGGGATTTCTACACCCGCTGGTTCGCCACCGACCTCTCCGCGCGCGACCTGTTCCCGCCCGACATGGAGAAGCAGCGATACGTCTTCGCCGAGGCGCTGACATGGCTGTGTGACGAGCTCATCGCCCAGCGAGCAGAGGAGCCCGTCGCCTTCCTCGCCCAACTCGGCCGCGACCACCGCAAGTACGGCGTCAGCCAGGCCCATTACGAGACGCTCAAAACTGCCCTGCTCGGCGCGCTGCGCACCCACCTCGCCGAGCACTGGGACCGGCGGATGTCGGAGGCGGTCAACGACGTCGTCACCCTCGTCGTGGGGGTCATGAGCGGAGCGGCCGATGCCGAGACCAGCCCCCCGTTCTGCGACGGCACCGTGCTCGAGCACCTGCGTGCGACCCGCGACGTGTCGGTGATCCGGTTGAAGATGGACCATCCCCTGTCCTACCTGCCCGGCCAGTACGTCCCGGTGCAGATACCGCAGTGGCCGCGGCGGTGGCGCTACCTGAGCCCCTCGATTCCGGCCGACGCGAACGGCTACGTCGAGTTCCACGTCCGCTCGGTGCCCGGCGGCATGGTCTCCACCGCGATCCTGGGTGAGGCCCGGCCCGGTGACCGCTGGCGGGTGTCCAACCCACACGGCGCGCTGCACATCGACCGCGACGCCGGCGACGTGCTGATGGTGGCCGGCAGCACCGGGCTGGCGCCGCTGCGGGCGCTGATCATGGACCTGGCCCGGTTCAGCGAGAATCCGCGCGTGCACCTGTTCTTCGGCGCGAAATCCCCCGCCGACCTCTACGACCTCCCGACGTTGTGGGAGGTCGCCGCGACCAACCCGTGGCTGTCGGTGACACCGGTGTCCGAGCTGACGTTCGACCCGCCGTGGGCCGCCGACTACCCCGATCCGACCCCGCCACGCGGACTGCACGTGCGCCAGACCGGTCTGTTACCGGAGGTGGTGACCCGCTACGGCAGCTGGAGTGACCGGCAGATCCTGCTCTGCGGCGGGCCGGCGATGGTGACCGCGACCAAGCAGGCGCTGATCGCCAAAGGCGCACCCGCGGAACGAATTCAGCACGACCCGCTGGCCAGCTGATCCCGGCGTGGCAGGATCGAGGGTCATGGCCGAGTTCGAAACCGTCACCCTGCGCGACCCGTCATCGGCGCTGACCGCCACCTACGTGCCCGAAGCCGGCATGATCGCCACGTCGCTGTCCGACGCCGGCGCGGAACTGCTGGGTCAGCGTCGGGGCCTGCAGGCCTACGTCTCGAACCACAAGACCATGGGCATTCCGATCCTCTACCCGTGGGCGAACCGGCTCAGCAGCAACGGCTACGGTGTCGACGGCGCCGTCGTGACGCTGACACCCGGCACCGGCGGGGTGCGCACCGACGAGCACGGTGTCCCGATCCACGGCACACTGGCCGCCTACCCGGGCTGGCACGTCACGACCGAGCTGGAATCTCAGCTGACCGCCGAGCTGGACTTCGCCGCGCGGCCGGGTCTGCTGGCGTCGTTCCCGTTTCCGCATCTGCTGACGCTCGACGTGACACTGATGCAGCGGACGCTGACCGTGAAAACCACCGTCACGGCGACGACGGGGTCGCGGGTTCCGATGTGCTTCGGTTTCCATCCCTATCTCACCCTCCCCGGTGTGCCACGGGCGCAGTGGCAGATCGAGACGCCGTCGATGCGGCACCGACCGGTCAATCCGTGGGGCATCCCGACCGGGGCCGCGATAGCCCATCCGGCCACGTCTGAGACGTTGGGAGACAAGGTCATCGACGACGGTTTCGACGAGGTCGCCGACGGCTCGGTGTTCGCGGTTTCCGGCGGGGACCGCCGCATCGAGGTCCACTTCGACGCCGGTTACACCGCCGCGCAGGTCTTCGCCCCCGCCACCGACGAGGTGGTGTGTTTCGAGCCGATGGCAGCTCCCACCGATGCGTTGCGGCGCGGCGGCTACCGCGAGGTCCAGCCGGGTGAGTCGGTCACCGCCCAGTTCCGGATCAAGATCAACTAACCCGCTGGCGCTTTTTTTGGGGGCAGCCTGATCGGCTCCCCCTACCGCGTGGCGGTCCCTCGGTATGTGCCGAATGTCCAGAGATTGCCCTCCGGGTCGGCTGCGGTGAATGCGTAGGTTTCCGCGCCCGAGCCGAACCGAGTGTGGTTCGGCGCCTGGACGACGGCGGCGTCCTGGGCACGGCGCACCCGTTCATGCGCGGCGTCCACGTCTGCGGTGACGACGTAGACGGCACTGGTTCCTGGCTTCATGGCTCCGTGGACGCTGTCCGTGTGTTTGGTCGAGCCGAAGACGATGCAGCCGCCACCCGGCCAGCCCACCTCGGCATGCACGATGTCATTGTCGTCGTCTGCGACGGCGATGATCTCGCGGAAGCCGAACACCTCGACGAGGAACCGCAGTGCTGTCGTCGTGTCGTCGTAATGCAGAACGGGCCAGATGGAGGACACGCACACGAGGGTACGAGCCGTGTTCCAGCGACTCCGAGCGCGCTCAGCCCGATTCTCCCCGTCCAGCACTGCGTGGACGTTCAGCCGGACCCGACTCGCCACCCAGGGGTCGCACCGACTCGGTGCGGCTACGCTGTCCGCGAGGTCGTCTCGAATCCTCGGCTGAGGCTAGCGCTGGTTGCGGGGCTGCCACACCACCAACGCGGTGCTCTTGGGCCGCGGCTGTGACCGCAGCCGTTCGACTTCCTCGGTCAACTCCCGGACCCGGGCCTGCAGCGCCTCGACATGGTTGGTCAGCTCGATGATCCGCTTGATCCCGGCCAGGTTGACGCCCTCGTCCTGGGAGAGCCGCTGGACTTCGCGCAACAGATCGACGTCACGCTGCGAATAGCGGCGTCCCCCACCGGAAGTGCGCTGAGGGGTGACCAGGCCGAGCCGGTCGTATGTGCGCAACGTCTGCGCATGCATACCGGCCAGCTCGGCGGCCACCGAGATCAGGAAGGTTCGAGCCTGTTCAGCCGAATCCTTCCGACTGGCGCTCATCGGGACCCGGCCCATCCCGCCCGCGGGTCGAACCCGCTCGCGCGTTCGGCCTTCGCGTAGGCCTCTAGCGCTTCGGCGGCCTCACCCTCGAGATTCGGCGGCACCGCCACCTTGACGGTGACCAGCAGATCGCCGTTGCCGCCGGAGCGTTTGGGCACACCGCGCCCCCGCACCCGCAGGATGCGTCCGTCCGACGTTCCCTTCGGCACCCGCACACCCACTTTGCCCTCCAGCGTGGGCACCGAGAGCGTGGTACCCAGCGCGAGCTCGTGGAAGCTGACCGGGACGGTGACGGTGAGATCGTCGCCGTTGCGGCCGAACACCTTGTCCGGTCGGACGTGCACGGTGACATAGAGGTCACCGGACGGCGCGCCGCGCAGCCCGGCCTCGCCCTGACCGGCCAGCCGGATGCGCTGACCGTCCTCGACGCCCGGCGGGATCCGCACGTTGATGGTGCGGGTACGGGTGGTCACGCCGGTGCCACGGCATTCGTCGCACGGATGCTCGATGATCGACCCGCTGCCGCGGCATTCGGTACACGGTTCGGAGAACCCGAAGGCCCCCTGGTTGCGGTTGACGACTCCGGCGCCGTTGCAGGTCGGACACACCTTGGGGCTGGTGCCCGGCCGCGCACCGCTGCCGTGACAGTTGGTGCACGGGGCGGGGCTGGTGAGCCGCAACGGCATCGCCACCCCCTTGGTGGCCTCGAGGAAGGACAGCTCGGTCTCGGTCTCGAGATCGTTGCCTCGCCGCGGCCGCGACGGGCGCGGTTGCGCCCCGCCGCGACCGAAGAGTCCGCCGAAGAGGTCACCGATGTTGGCGCCGCCGGTCTGGCCGGCGGCGTCGAACAGATCGTTGAGGTTGAACTCCTGACCGTCTCCTCCGCCGAATCCACCGAAGCCACCACCGCCACCGCTGAACCGGCCCCGACCGAACCCGCCGCCTGCGAACAGCCGGCGGGTTTCGTCGTATTCCTTGCGCTTGGCCGGATCGGTGAGCACCTCCTTGGCCTCCGAGGCGGCCTTGTACCGCTCTTCGGCCACGGAGTTGCCCGGGTTCCGGTCGGGGTGGTTCTCGGCGAGGATCTTGCGGGCAGCCCGCTTGATCTCGTCCTGGCTGGCGTCGGAGGCGACGCCGAGCTCCTTGTAGAAGTCCTTCTCAACCCACTCTCGTTGGGCCATACCGCGTCACCTCCTTACCTATGGATACTTGTTCGCGGTCAATTCTTACGATTCTGAGGGCTCGCCGGCTTCGGAGCCGGCATCAGCGCCGGTGTCGCCGGAACCATTCGCCTCGGGCACGGTGTCGACGACACCGACCATCGCGTGACGGACGACCTGCTCGCCGACCTTGTAGCCCTTGCGCATCACGGTGCCGACCACCGGATGTGTCCCGTCGCCCTCGTGCTGCACCGCTTCGTGCAACCCCGGGTCGAACTCGTCGCCCTCGTCGCCGAACGGCGTGAGGCCCAGGCCTTCCAGGGCGCTGACGAGTTTGTCGGCAACCGCCCGCAGCGGCCCGGATTCCAGGTCGCCGTGGCTGCGCGCGCGGTCGAGATCGTCGAGTACCGGAAGCAGCTGGCCGATGACCGTGGCCTTGGCCCGATCGGCGATCACCTGCTGGTCGCGCAGGGCCCGCTTGCGGTAGTTGGCGAAGTCGGCCTGGACCCGCTGCAGATCCGCGAGCAGTTCGGCGGCCTTGCCGGCCTCCTCGGGTGACTCCCCGGCGAACTCGTCCGGCCCCGGCCCGCTGGGGGCCGGGCCGGCCGAGTTCGGGTTGTCACGAACCTGTCCGGTGTCGGGATCGATGCGACGCTTGTCGGTGACGGTGATCGGCTCTTCTCGATCCTTGTCGCTCACTTGCGCTCCTGATCGTCCTCAACCACCTCGGCGTCGACGACGTCATCGGCAGAGCCGCCGGCGCCGCCTGCAGCGCCTTCCTGGCCACCGGCAGAGGCCTGCTCGGCCTGAGTGGCCTCGTAGATCGCCTGGCCCAGGGCCTGGCTCTCCTCACCCAGCTTCTCCATCGCGGTCTTGATGGCGCCGATGTCGGTGCCCTCCAGCGCCGACTTGGCGTCGCTGATCGCGGCGTCGACCTTGGTCAGGGTGTCCTCGGGGACCTTCGAGCCACCTTCGGCCTCGCGCTGCTCCTTGACGAACTTCTCCGTCTGGTAGACCAGCGACTCGGCCTGGTTGCGGACGTCGGCCTCCTCACGGCGCTTGCGGTCCTCCTCGGCGTGGGCCTCGGCGTCCTTGACCATCCGGTCGATCTCTTCCTTGGACAGGCCGGAGCCCTCCTGGATGCGGATGGTGTTTTCCTTGCCGGTGCCCTTGTCCTTGGCGGTCACGTGCACGATGCCGTTGGCGTCGATGTCGAAGGTGACCTCGATCTGCGGCACGCCGCGCGGGGCCGGCGGGATGCCGGTCAGCTCGAAGCTGCCGAGCAGCTTGTTGTGCGCGGCGATCTCGCGTTCGCCCTGGAACACCTGGATCTGCACCGACGGCTGGTTGTCGTCGGCGGTGGTGAACGTCTCCGAGCGCTTCGTCGGGATCGTGGTGTTGCGTTCGATGAGCTTGGTCATCACGCCACCCTTGGTTTCGATACCGAGCGACAGCGGCGTGACGTCCAGCAGCAGAACGTCTTTCACCTCACCCTTGAGCACACCGGCCTGCAGCGCAGCACCGACGGCGACGACCTCGTCCGGGTTGACGCCCTTGTTGGGCTCCTTGCCGCCGGTCATTTCCTTGACCAGCTCGGACACCGCGGGCATACGGGTGGAACCGCCCACCAACACGACGTGGTCGATCTCGCCGACCGAGATGCCGGCGTCCTTGATCACCGACTGGAACGGCTGACGGGTGCGGTCCAGCAGATCCTGGGTGATGCGCTGGAACTCCGCGCGGGTCAGCTGCTCGTCGAGGAACAACGGGTTCTTCTCGGAGTCGACGGTGATGTAGGGCAGGTTGATCGACGTGGACTGGCTGGAGCTCAGCTCGATCTTGGCCTTCTCGGCCGCCTCGCGCAGACGCTGCATCGCCATCTTGTCCTTGGTCAGGTCGATGCCGCTGCTGGCCTTGAACTTGTCGACCAGCCATTCGACGATCCGGTCGTCCCAGTCGTCGCCACCGAGGTGGTTGTCACCGGAGGTGGCACGAACCTCGACGACACCCTCGCCGATCTCGAGCAGGGACACGTCGAAGGTGCCGCCACCGAGGTCGAAGACCAGGATGGTCTGTTCCTTCTCGCCCTTGTCCAGACCGTAGGCCAGCGCGGCCGCGGTCGGCTCGTTGACGATGCGCAGCACGTTCATGCCGGCGATCTGGCCGGCTTCCTTCGTGGCCTGACGCTGCGAGTCGTTGAAGTAGGCGGGCACCGTGATGACCGCGTCGGTGATGTCCTCACCGAGGTAGCTCTCCGCGTCACGCTTGAGCTTCATGAGCACACGCGCGCTGATTTCCTGCGGCGTGTATTTCTTGTCGTCGATCTCGACGTTCCAGTCCGAACCCATGTGACGCTTGACCGACCTGATGGTGCGGTCGACGTTGGTGACGGCCTGGTTCTTGGCGGGCTGGCCGACCAGCACCTCGCCGTTACGCGCGAACGCGACGATCGACGGGGTGGTCCGGGAGCCCTCGGAGTTCGCGACGACGACGGGGTCGCCACCCTCGAGCACTGCGACGACGGAGTTGGTGGTCCCGAGGTCGATACCGACCGCACGAGCCATAGTTACTGCCTCCTGAATAGAACGTTTTCTGGAACTGAGTGCGCCGCGCTCAAGCCTGCTCTTGTCACTCGCTGGTGTCAAGCCCGACTTGAGTCTGGTTCACTCAACTATCGATGGGGTCAACGGGGTGCGCACCGCATTTGTTCCCGACACATGAGCACCGTCACACCAGCCGCGTCTTGTTGGGGCGCTGACGGCCCGTCCCGGCCGGGGTACCCCTGTCGATGTTCCGCGGGCACGCAGTCAGTCAGGCAGGAGATCAGCTGTCAGCCGTGCTCATGGTCATGTGAGTCGTGAAACGGCACCGCTGACGGGGCGACCCGCGGCGCAGGTTCGGTCTGTGCCGGCGTGCCGACCGATTCCCCGAGGGGCGCGGGAGAGTTCGCCTCCGGCGGGTGAGCTCGATGCTCATCGGCGTGATCGACGCCGGGCCCGTGATGACCGGTGCCCGTCCCGGACGGGGAGTGATGGCCGTGCTGGAGCCCGGAAGCGACGCCGACAGTGGAGGCGAGCGCGACGATACTGGTGGCTCCGAGGAGGACGGCACCGTTGACCAACCACGAAATCGGCTTGCCCCGTAGGCCGCGGTGGCATAGCCACCCCGCTCCCATCACCACATACAGCTGGAGCAGCAGCGCGCACAGGTCGGCAGCCTGCACGAGCTCAGGCTCTCCGGCGTGCGGACCGAACGGCGCTCCCACGGTTCTGGACACCACCCACAGCGCAATGGCCCCCAGGTTGAGCAGGACTCCGCCGGCAAGAACGAGATTCGTCGGTCGGGCCAGCACCGCGCGCGCCCACACGAGTTGGAACAGCGCCAGGAGTGCGAAGAACTGCCCAGCGACCACCCACTCCTGCCAATGCGCCGGCACCACCGCAAAGTGGATGACTGCCGCACCGAACGAGGCCAGTGCTGCCAACCGGGCCGCGAGGGCCGTGTCGGTCCTCCTCGCTGGTCCGTTCACCACGCGTCCGATGATGACAGCGCGACCCCGCATGACCCCAGCGAGACACCACATCTCCACCGGAACGAGATGGCTTCGTCACCTGCTCCTCGTCGACGACCGGCGGTCAGCGCCAGATCAGCGCTCGCCCGCTCTGCTCCCAGGCTCGCATGCCGCCGTCGAGTTCAACGATGTCGTCGTATCCCAGACGGGAGAGCGACTGGGCTGCAACGGCACTCATCCGGTCGCTGCGGCAATAGATCGCGAGTGGGACAGACCGGTCGGAGGGTAAGCGTCCGCTCTGCGCCTCGATCCGATCGAACGGGATTGACAAGTCTGTTCCGGCGATCTCACCCTCGTAGGGCACATGGACGTTGATCACGACGCGTTCGCCACCGGCGATGGCGCGCTCGAATTCCAGCGGCCCCACTGAGCGCATCCCCGCTGGGGCGCCCGGATCAGTTGCGGATGTAGAGGACGTCCCCGCCGGGGTCGTACGGGAATCGTCTGCGTTGCAACCGGACAGCGTCAACACAATCGCCAAGGCCACGTAACCGCATCCAGTCGACATCTGCCGCGGCCCACGCATCTTTCCATCATTCCCGATGAAGACGGGAACCGGAAGCTCACCCGGTGCACGAAGTCGGAAACTACGGCGTGCAGTCCGACATATGTGCACCGTCACACTGACGGCAGTCCGGCGGGGTGACGACGGACTGGGCTCATCTGCCACTCAGCCGATGTCGTATCGCACATGTGTCGCGTGCGGCGAGTGGGCAACCTCGACGATGCTCAGTCGGGGTTGAGCCGTGCCGTCGAAGATCCGTTCGCCGGCACCCAGAAGAACGGGTGCGATGTCGAGGGCTAGCGAGTCGACGACGCCGGCGGCCAGTGCCTGCCGGATCGTGGCCGCTCCGCCCGCGATGTGCACGTCGCCGCCGCCGAGCTCTCGCGCCCGCGCCAACCCGGCATCGAATCCGTCGGTGACGAAATGAAAGATGGTGCCGCCCCTCGTCGTGAGGGGCGGATGGTCGTGATGGGTCAGCACGACGACCGGGGCGTGGTACGGAGGCTCGTCGCCCCACCAACCGCGCCACTCACCGTGCTCGTCCTCCCAGGAAGACCAGGCCCCCCGAACCGGCGAGAACATGTTGCGCCCCATCAGATATGCGCCGCGCGGACGGAGTAACGAGTCCGCCCACGCCTTGTCGACCACCCGGCCGCCCTGTTCGCGGTCAGAGTGCCAGCGATGGAGGTCGAATCCGCCTTTTCCGCCCGGAGCGTCGTAGCTCTGGTTCGGCCCGGCGATGAAGCCATCAAGAGAGATGCTGCAGTGCACGGTGGTGAAGGTCAGTTGATGCATGCCATACCGACCCGGCCCCAGCGACGAACTCATCGCGACCGGTGACCTAGTTTCTCGGTGGCGGTTGGGGTTGGTAAGGGGGTGTACCACCACCAGTCGGCGCGTTCGCCGGTCGGTCCCTCCACCGCGCTCCGGGTGGTTGCCAGGCGCCCGTGCCCGAACACGAACCGGCTCGGATCGGCGGCGGACACAGAGAGCGAACACTGCCGTGAAACTGATGGACATCAGACGCGCGGAAGAAGTAATTCGTCTGGAGCCGGAGCGGTCCGCGAGTCACTTCCGTCCCACAGGTACCAATGTGCGTACGCTGGGGTGATGCAGGCTCGGTCGGTCGTCGCCGTGGTACTCGGCGTGTGCGCGATGCTGACCGGGTGCTCGTCGAACATCGAGGGCACCGCGACCCGCAGCCCCGACTCCTTCGCCGAGCCGGAGTTTCCTACACCACGTCCGACCCGACCCGATCCCTCTCCTCCACCGACCACCGCGAATCCGAGACCGGCGCCCTCCCCGACCCCGGCACCCGGCGGGGAGGTGTTGAGTCCGCAGAACGGTTACGTCTTCATCGAGACCAAGTCGGGCAAGACCCGCTGCCAGCTCGACACCCGAGAAGTCGGCTGCGAGTCCTCGTTCGTCAACGCCCCCGAGATCGACGGCATGCCCGCCAACGGCGTCCGTCTCAGCGCCGATGGCGACATCAGTTGGGTGCTGGGCAATCTCGGCGCCATTCCGGCGGTCACCCTGGACTACCGCACCTACTCGGCGGTGGGCTGGACCATCGATGCCGACGTCAACGGCACCCGGTTCACCAACGACAGCACCGGCCACGGCATGGTCATCAGTGTCGAGGGTGTCGAGGGCTTCTGAACGCCCAGTGAGTTCGAGGTCACCGTTCGGTCATCGTGGCGGGGTTTGACCGCGACCCCGGCCCGGGAACAGCACAGACGTGCGCACCCACGATCTCATCGTCATCGGCGCAGGCTCGGGCAACATGGTCGTGGACGACCGGTTCGAGCACCTGCGCGTGGCTATGGTCGAGGACCGCAAGTTCGGTGGGACGTGCGTGAACTACGGGTGCATCCCGTCGAAGATGCTGTCCTACACCGCCGAGCTGACCGACAGCATCGAAGTCGCGAACACCTTCGGCATCGACGCTGAGCTGCACGAACTGCGCTGGCCACAGGTACGTGACCGCGTCTTCGGCCGCACCGACGCGGTCTCCGCCGACGGTGAGCGGGGTCGCCGTACCGCCGACTTCATCGACGTGTACTCCGGGCATGCCCGCTTCACCGGGGACCGGGAAATCGCGGTCTCCACGGCCGAGGGCATCGAGCATCTCAGCGCCGACCGTATCGTCGTCGCAGCCGGTAGCCGCCCTGCGGTGCCGCCGCCAGTCGCCGAGTCGGGCCTACGGTACGAGACGTCCGACACCGTGATGCGGATGGATACCGCGCCGCGGCACCTGGCAGTGCTCGGCGGGGGGTACATCGCCGCCGAACTCGCCCACGTGTTCTTCAGCGCCGGCAGTGAGATCACGATCATCGAGAAGGCGGGTCGACTTCTCGGCGGCCCGCAGGACGAGGCGTTGCGAGATACGTACACCGAGATGATGCGCGGCCGCTACGATCTGCGCTGCGGTACCGAGCTGACCGGAATGTCCGGCGCGCCAGACGATCTGGTTCTCCACCTGGACGACGGGACAGACGTGCGGGCCGACACGTTGCTGGTGGCGATCGGACGGACGTCCAACAGCGACCACCTCGACGTGCAGCGCGGTGGCATCGACACCCACGACGACGGCCGCGTCGTCGTCGACGAGTACTGCCGCACGACCACGCCGGGCGTGTTCGCGCTCGGCGACATCTGCACCGCGATCCCCCTCAAACACGTTGCCAACCGGGAAGCCGCGGTGGTCCAGCACAATCTGCTCAACCCCGATGACCTGCACCAGGTCGACCACAGCCTGGTGCCGTCGGCGGTGTTCACCAACCCGCAGATGGCCTCCGTGGGCGCTACCGAACAGAGTTGTCGCGACGACGGCCGCGACTACCGGGTGGGCGTGGCGCGATACGAGGACGTCGCCTACGGGTGGGCGATGCAGGACCACACCGGGCTGTGCAAGGTCCTCACCGAGGCCGAGTCCGGCCGCATCCTGGGCGCGCATGTGATCGGCAGCCAGGCCGCATCGTTGATCCAGATCTTCGTGGTGGCCATGAACTTCGGCATCCCCGCCGGCGACCTGGCGCGGCGCCCGTACTGGATCCACCCCGCGCTCAGCGAGGTCGTGGAGAACGCACTGCTCAATGTGAGGAGACCCAGCACATGACCGAATCCGACCGCGGAGAACCACTCGTGCTCGTCCTGTTCGGGGCCCGTGGCGATCTGGCACGGCGGATGCTGTTCCCCAGCCTTTACCGCCTCGCCGCGGCGGGACGGCTGCCCGACAAGTTCGCCGTCATCGGATCCGGGCGCACCGCCCCCGACAGTGACGATGAATTCCGTGACGAGATCAGCCACGCGATCGCCGAGGACATCGACGAACCGGACCACGAGGTTCTCGATGATCTGATGTCCCGGTTGAGCTTTCAGGCCGCCGGCGACGATGACGGCTCCGAGCTGGCCGAGGCTGTCCGCTCCGAGGCGGCACGACTCGGCGACGGCGCGCGCACGCTGATCTACCTGTCGGTGCCGCCGACAGCCATGCAATCGTTGATCGGCATGCTCGGCCGGCAAGGCTTGGCCGAGGAAGCGCGGTTCATCGTCGAGAAGCCGTTCGGCACGGATCTGGAGTCGTCCCGCGAGCTCGATCAGGCCCTCAAGGCGGTGACCGACGAGGATCACGTCTACCGGATCGACCACTTCCTCGGCAAAGAGGCGGTGCGCACCCTGATGGCGCTCCGGTTCGCCAACGGCGTCATCGAATCATTGTGGAACCGTGAGCATGTCGCCTCCGTGCAGATCGATGTGCCCGAGCAGCTCGGCATGGAGGGCCGGGGCAGCTTCTACGAGAAGACCGGATGTTTCCGCGACATGGTGAGCACCCACCTGTGTCAGGTGCTCGGCGTCGTCGCGATGGAGCCGCCGTCCGGCGCGGACGCCCGTTCGCTGCGCGACGCCAAGTCGGCGGTGTTCGAGGCGATGCGACCGCTCGATCCCGCGCGGGTGGTCTTCGGCCAGTACGACGGATACCGCGACGAGGACGACGTCGCCGACGACTCCGGCGTCGAAACGTATGTCGCACTGGAAGCGTTCGTGGACACACCCCGCTGGCAGGGGGTGCCGTTCTATCTGCGCACCGGCAAGGCGATGCCGGTCGACCGCAGGGCCGTCACGCTGACCTTCCGCGACCCCGCACCTGCCACGTTCTCCGGTCCGCGGCCCAACCGGCTGGTGCTCGATCTGACCGACTCCCCCAACGCCGCCTTCGACGTGACCGGCATGCGTCCGGGTCCCGGTCTGACGCCGCAACAACTCACCGTGACAACCGGATTGGCTGACCCGAACCTCGAGTCCGACGCCATGGACGCCTACGAGCGCCTGCTGCTCGACGCGATGCGCGGGGACCAGACCCTGTTCGCCCGCGCCGACGAGGTCGACCGACTCTGGCAGATCTGCGCACCGGTGCTGGACAACCCCCCGACCGCGCTGAGCTACGAGCGCTGTTCATGGGGTCCCGAGCCCGCGCTGCAGCTGCCGGGACCGGCGGGCTGGCGGCTGGCCGATGACTGACTTCCCCTCGGTCGCCGAGCACGGCCTCATCGGTGACCTGCGCACCTGCGCACTGGTCGGAAGCGACGGCAGCATCAACTGGTTCTGCGCGCCGCGGTTCGACTCCCCCAGTGTGTTCGGCGCGATCCTGGACCCGGAACGTGGCGGCAGCTGGACGATATCCACCGCGCGCAAGGACAGTCGTACCCACCAGTTCTACTTTCCGCAGTCCGCGGCGTTGATCACCCGCTTCCTGACCGCCGACGGTGTGATCGAGGTCCACGACTTCATGCCGGTGCTGCAGCCGAAGGACGACACCCATGTCCAGCGGCTGGTGCGTCGCGTCGTCGCGGTGCGCGGCACGACCACCGTCAACATGGTGCTCGACGCCCGCCCCGATTACGGACGCCGCCGTTTCGATGTGCAGTCAGGTCACGGGACTGCGCGCTTCCGCCTCGACGAGTTGGCGATGCAGTTGCGTTCGTCGGTGGACCTCACTGTCGACGACACCGTGGTCGCGGCCGAGTTCGAGCTGAAGCCGGGTCAGACCGCCGAGTTTGTCCTCGAGGTCGGTGAGACGACGGGCCGCGATTCCACCGGGCACGGCCCGAGCGTCGACGAGCTGTTCGACGGGACAATCCACTTCTGGCGGTCCTGGCTGAAAAACTCGCGATACCAGGGACGTTGGCGGGAGATGGTGGAGCGCTCGGCGATCACGCTGAAACTGCTCACCCATGAACCGAGCGGGGCGATCATCGCGGCACCGACCACCAGCCTGCCCGAGGACATCGGCGGCGAACGCAACTGGGATTACCGCTACGTGTGGATGCGCGACGCCGGCTTCAGCCTGTACGCGCTACTGGCGCTGGGCTTCCACGACGAGGCGCACTCGTTCATCGCGTGGCTGTCACGTCGGCTGGGCTGCGGCGACCGGGAAGCAGACGGTCTCGGCCCGCTGCGGGTGCTCTACGACATCGACGGCAACGAGCCACCGCCGGAAGCCGAACTCGATCACCTGCGCGGCCATCTGGACTCGCGGCCGGTGCGGGTCGGCAACGCGGCGGTCGGCCAACTGCAGCTCGACATCTACGGCGACCTGATCGATTCGGTGTACCTGTTCAACAAGTACGGCCCCGGCATCAGCTACGACGCCTGGTCCGATGTCGTCTTCGTCATCGACTGGCTGATCGACAACTGGGAACGCGCCGACGCCGGCATGTGGGAGATCCGCGATGAGCAAAAGGCGCACACCACGTCGCGGCTGATGTGCTGGGTCGCGGTGGAGCGCGCGATCCGCATCGCCCGCCACCGCGGTCTGCCCGCCGATCTGGTGACGTGGTCCTCGGCGCGCGACGCCATGTACCACCGGATCATGACGAAGTCGTGGAACAGCGACCTGGAAGCCTTCACCCAGGTGGAGGGCGGTGACCGCCTCGACGCCGGCGTGCTGCTGATGCCGATGGTCAAGTTCATCTCGCCTGCTGATCCGCGCTTCCTGTCGACCCTGGCGGCCATCGAGCGTGAGCTGGTCACCGACAGCCTGGTGTTCCGGTACCAGCCGGCGACCGACGGTCTCGACGGCGACGAGGGCACGTTCTCGTTGTGCACGTTCTGGTACGTCGAAGCGCTGACCCGGTGCGGTCGCCTGGCCGATGCCCAACTGGCGCTGGAGAAGATGTTCACCTACGCCAACCACGTGGGCCTCTACGCTGAACAGGTCAGCGCCACCGGTGACCAGGTCGGCAACTTTCCGCAGGCCTTCACCCATCTGTCGTTGATCAGCGCGGCGATCAACCTGGACCGCGCGCTCGGTTGACGTGTTTCGCAGGACCGCACGAGGGAAAGTAGGACTCCCATGACGATTGCACAGCGCGAGCGGGCGGCCCTGGTGGCGACGCTCAGGGAACAGACCCCCGACGCTCCCACCCTGTGTGACGGGTGGGACGCGCGGGACCTGGCCGCACACCTGGTGGTGCGGGAACGGCGGCTGGATGCCGCGCCCGGCATCCTGATCCCGGCGTTCGCCGATTACACCGAGCGGGTGCAGAAGGGTGTGGCGTCCTCGACCGACTGGGACGAGCTGGTCGGACAGGTAGCCTCCGGCCCGCCGCTGTATTCGCCGTTCAAACTGCTGGACCCGATCGCCAACGTCGCCGAGATGTTCATCCACCACGAGGACGTCCGGCGCGCCCGCCCCGGGTGGGAACCCCGCCCGCTCGACGACCAGACCGCCTCGGCGCTGCGCCGCCCTGTTCAGATGATGGCACGCATGACCCTGCGCAAGGCACCGGCGACGGTGGTGCTGGCCACCCCCGACGGTGACACGTTGGCCACCCTGGGCAAAGGCGGCCCCCGGGTCCAGGTGACCGGCGATCCCGGCGAGTTGCTGATGTTCGCCGCCGGCCGGGACGAGGCACGGGTCGACTTCGACGGTCCTGCCGACACAGTCGCCGCGGTGAAGAACTCTCGCGCGGGCCTCTAGGCTGGACAACCGTGAGCCCCGTCGATTTCCGTGTCTTCGTCGAACCCCAGCAGGGCGCCGGCTACGCCGATCAGCTCGCCGTCGCCCGGACTGCCGAAAGTGCCGGGTATTCGGCGTTCTTCCGGTCAGACCACTACCTCGCGATGAGCGGTGACGGACTACCCGGGCCGACCGACTCCTGGGTCACCCTGGCCGGCCTGGCCCGGGAGACCACGACCATCCGGCTGGGCACGATGGTCACCTCGGCCACGTTCCGCCATCCCGGCCCGCTGGCGATCTCGGTGGCCCAGGTCGACGAGATGAGCGGCGGCCGAGTGGAATTCGGCCTCGGCGCAGGCTGGTTCGAGGCCGAGCACCGCGCCTACGCCATTCCGTTCCCACCGCTGGGCGAGCGGTTCGACCGGCTCACCGAGCAGCTGGAGATCGTCACCGGACTGTGGGCAACCCCGTCCGGGGAGACCTTCGACTATTCCGGAACGCACTACAGCGTGGCCGAGTCACCGGGGCTGCCCAAGCCGGCTCAGACACCGCACCCACCCATCATCCTGGGTGGCATGGGCGCCAAGCGCACTCCCGCCCTGACCGCGAGGTTCGCCACCGAGTTCAACATCCCGTTCGCGCCGCTGGACGGCCTGATCCAGCAGTACGCCCGGGTGGCTGCTGCGGTCGAGGAGGCCGGCCGCGCCAAGGATTCGCTGACTTACTCGGCGGCGTTCGTGCTGTGCGCCGGCCGCGATGACACCGAGATCGCTCGACGCGCGGCGGCCATCGGGCGCGAGGTCGACGAGCTACGCTCCAACTCCCCCGCCGTCGGCACCCCCGACGAGATCGTCGACAGGCTCGGCCCCTTCCTGCAGGGCGGCGTCCAGCGCGTCTATCTGCAGGTTCTCGACATGTCGGACCTCGAGCACATCGAGTTCGTCGCCGAGACGGTCGTCCCGCAGCTTCGCTGACCCAGCACTCCGTACGCTCGCGCGGTTACTATCGGTGCCCGTGACCGGCCCCGACAGTGACGACGCGCCGAAGCCGGCGTGGCACAACCGCCCGTCGACGCTGCTGGGGGTCAGCGCCGCGGCGCTGGCTCTGCTCGCGCTGCTGATCGGCGCGATCAGCTACGTCACCGGCCAGGCCAACGAACCCGAGCCGGCGCCGATCGACTTCGTCGACCCCACGTATTCGGTCACGGACAGCAGCACGCCGAACTCCGGGTCGCCCGCGACGACCGAGACGATCACCAGCACGAGCCCTCCGGTGACCACCGACATCAACCCCGAGGAGACGACGCCGACGACCACCGAGTCCGGTCCGTCGACCATCACCACCCGCCCGCCGCGCACCCGCGAAACCGATGTGGGTCCGACGACGCGGGAGCGGCCCAGGCTGACGCGCAGACCACACCCAGCGAGGAACCCTCCGAAAATCCCTAGCCGCAGCGCCTACTATCGGGTTTCGTGGCGCGCTACGGATCCGACGACGATCAGAACTACTACTCCGACGACGACCCGACCCGCCTCAACACCGGCGGCTACAGCGGGTACGGCCAGCCGGGACCAGCGGAGTCCGGCGAGGTGCCGTGGTACCGCAAACCCGTCGCCCTCGTGGCGTTCGGCGCGCTCGGGGCAGTACTGATCGCGCTGATCGTCTACGGTTTGGCGCGCCTGATCACCGGTGACTCCGGGCCGGGCACCGACACCACCACCACACCGTTGACGCCGCTGACCTCGACCTCTGCTCCGGCGGTGGTGCCGCCACAGACCGTGACCGAGACGGTGACACCCTCCACCACCGAGCCGACCGGGCCAACGTCGACGACAACCACCACCGCGCCGACGACGACCATCACAACAACAACGACGACCACCAGCCCCAGCGTCAGCACGAGCACCAGCACCGTCACGCAGACCGAGACCCAGACCGAGACGGTGACGGAGACGCCCCCGGCCCCCTGAGTCAGCGGCGCGACGAGTACAGCGCGACGAGCGCTTCCGCGCTGCGCACCGCGGCCCGGCATGCCCGGGTGGTGAACGGGTCGTTGAGGGGATGATCGGCGCGTCTGCGCCACCGCTGCGTCGCGGCGAACGCCGCCCGGGGACCGTCGTCGGCCGAGTCCGGACCCAGGCCCAGCCTGCTGGCCGCATCGGTACCCGCGCCGCCGATGATCCGCCGCAGCGAGACCATCTCGTCGTCGGTCAATGTGGTTGCCCGGGAACGCAGTTGACTCAACAGCCGCAATTCCTCGAATGCGTGGGTATCGGCCAGCAACGGGTCGATGTCGGCGACGATCTGCGCCGAGGCCGACAGCGGATTCGCGGTGACCATCCGGCGCAGGGACAGCAGCGCGGTGTGCGCCTTCAAAGCGTCCGACCGTTGGGCGAACTGCTGGTCGATGACCTCGCGCAGCGCCACCAGGCCGCTGCGTTCGAGAAGCTCGTCGGCCAGCGCGACCGAGTCGGCGACCCCGGCCTGCAGCACGACCACCTAGATCCGGATGCCGAACATGCCGAACCGGTCCAGCAACGCGCGGCGGGTGGCCGCATCCAGTGGCAGCGGGCTGTCGTCGCGGACGAACCGGTCGGCGGACAGCATCGCCTTGGCCAGTTCGGCGGGGTCGACATCGGCCAGTTTGCGCAGCGCGGCGAACTCGTCGTGGCGCAGCGTGCGCGCAGTGAGCGCGAGCAACCCGGACACCGGTACCACCGCCTGGCAGATGCCGGTCTTGTCCATCTCGGTGGTGAACCGGGTGGCGACCTCGTCGGCGGACAGCATCGCGTCGATCCGCCCGGCCCCGATCTCGTCGGCGCGGGAGGCCACCCCGATGACGCCGAGCGCGCCGCTCGCGCCGCCCACGAGCATGCCGATCTGTTTGAGCAGCGCGATGTCGGCGGCGTTGAGGGTGCGCAGCAGGAACACCACGGCGTCGACGCGGGGCACGCCGTCGTCGGGAACCAGCAGGCGCAGCGAGCGCTCGGAGACATCGGGGGACAACGAGGAGGTGCCCGGGGTGTCGATGATGGTGGCGTCGACCAGGGCGCCGGCCGGCCACTCGACGTCGAGGTCGACCACCTCGGCCGCGTCGAGATCGGCCAGATCGAACGTCAGGCCACCCTCGCGCACGATGGGGACGTTGCGCCGCCTGCCGCCGCGTTCGTTCGCGGTGACCCGCGGGGTGGGCCCGTACCGGAACCACGTGACGATGCGGGTCGCCTCTGTCGCGTCGGTGGGCGCGATGTCCTCCCCCACCAGCGCATTGACCAGGGTGGATTTGCCGGCTTTCAGCGTTCCAGCCAGCGCGATGCGGATCGGCTGGTTCAGCCGCCGGCCGATGCGGTCCAGTTCGTTGTGTACATCGGCACGCTGCCGGTAGGCCGGGTCGGCCTGGTAGGCCCGTACGACCCCGGCCAGGATGGCGCGAACCTGGTCGCCCGCGCTCATCGCCCGGGCGTGAGTTCGGCGCAGTGGTCGAGGACCTGGCGCAGGATGCTCAATTGACGTTGCAGCTCCTTGATACGCGAGTTCCGTTCGTTCTCTTCGACTTTGGCAGCCGCGATGGTCGCCTGCAGCGATTCGTTGAGGGACCGGGTGGTCTGGTTGGCGATGTCGCGGTAATGATCGCGCAGCTGCCGCTGAATTTCCTTGAGCCGGTCCCGGGACTCCTTTGCCACCACGAACGCGACGTCGTCGACGAACCGGCGGGTGTTCAGCTTGGCCTCGCTGCGCACTCGCACCATGCGGTTCTCCATGTTCTCCCGGTAGGCCGCGCGACCCATCAGGGCTCCTGCGCCCAGCGAGATCGGATTGAACATGCCCAACCCGGCCAGCGAGGTCATCATGCCGAACATCAGCACACCGCCGTAGGAGCCCTGCAGGCCGATGGTCGCCTTGCGCCCTCTGCCGACCGGCTTGGCCTCGAGCTGCTGGGGCGCCTTGATCTCACCGAACCCCGCGCCCATGATCCGGGCGCTGATGGCGGGCACCTCGATGGCGTCCACCCCGGCGCCGACGAACGTCTGGGCCACCTCTTCGGCAAGCACCTCGGCACGCTGGAAGGCCCACACGAAGTTGTCCCCGACCGCGGTGGCGACGGCGTTCTCGAGTTCGGCGCCGATCTCGGCCCACACCCGCGTCGGGTCACAGGAGTCGATCACCTTCTCGGTGTGCTGGGTGATGGCGCGGAACCGGCCACGCAGGTCGTGTTCGATGTCGGCGGTGAGGTCGGCGATCCCGTCGTTGAGAATCTGTTGCCACAGCGCCGTCTGTGCCAGGGCGTCCTGCGCTTCGGCCTTGCGGCGTTCCAGGTCGGCGCGCAGCGCCTCGCGCGCGGCGGGGTCGTCGAGCGCTTCCAGCTCGGCGCCCACCGCGAGACGCAGATGCTCTGCCGCCGAACGGATCTCGGCCACCACCTGGTCGCGGATGCGATCGTTCTCGCGGGAGGCCACCTGCTCGGACAGGAAGTTCACCAGCGCCGGGAAGTTGGACTCGGTGTTGAGTTCCTTGTCGTTGGTCTTGATCGCGTGGCTGCGCAGCACCGAGGACACCGGGATGATCGGCACCGCTACCCCGGCGCGCTGCAGGTGGCGCTCGTCGGCGGCGACGACGTCACGCCAGTACGGGTACAGATCGGTCTTGGTCGCCACGATCCGGGCGATCGGGCAGATCTGCACCGCCTGGCGCAGGAACGTCATCTCGGGTTCGGTGAACTCCTGGCTGGTGTCGCTGACCATCAGCACCGCGTCCGCGTCGGGCAGCAGGCCCAGCGTGGCGGACAGATGGGGTTGACCGTGGCCTCCCACCCCGGGGGTGTCGATGAACGCCAGTCCGCCCTTGAGCAACGGGCTGGGCGCGCTGACCTCGGCGCGGATCACCCGTCGTCCGCGGGCCAGCGGATGGAAACGCAGGTCGGTTCGCACGTCGGCGGTCGGGATGTCTATGAGCTCGGGTTCCGCCCCACCGGGACGTTCGACGATGATGCGGGCCGAGGGCTGCTCGGCGTGGGTCACCACCGTCGGCAGCACCGTGGACTCGTCGTCGGCGACCCGGGCGACAGGGACGTTGAGCAGCGAGTTGAGCAGCTGGCTCTTACCCTGCTTGAGCTGCCCGGCGATGACCACCCGGATCTGCGGGTCGGTGATGCGGGCCTTGGCACGGGTCATCCGGTCGACGAGGTCGCCGCGCTCGTAGGTGCCGGCGATCGCGGCGGTGTGCTCGATCAACTCGACGATGACCTTCACATCGCGGCGCCCGCCGGTGACATCGCGGCGCTCGGGCTGGTGGTTCGGCTGACTCATGGCACTCCTAGCGAACCAGGACCATATCGCGACGGTGTGGCGGGACCTTCTCGATCCCGCCACACCGCCTGGGTGATGGTCCGTGCGATCAGAGCAGACTCATGTCGTTGTCGATGTCGGTGATGATGTCGTTGCTGATGTCGGTGTCGATGGACGTCAGGTCGTCGTCGGAGTAGTCCCGGTTGTCCGAGTTGTCCTGGCCGGAGTTGTCCGACATGTCGAACGCATCACCACCGGTCAGGACGTCGCCGTCCACGACGGTCGTGGTGTCGGTCGCGACGTCCCCGTCGTCGATCACCACCGCCGAGTCGTCACCGGAGTCGACCTCACCGATCACCGGACCCTCGTTGTCGGTGACGATGTCGCCGCCACCGCTGGTGGTGTTGCCGTTGTCCTCGACGTCGTTGCCCTCGCCGATCACCACGTTCGATCCGCTGCCGGCGAGCACGTCGCCGGAGTTGGCGCTGTTTCCGTCGCCCTGCACGGAGCGGTCGCCGGTCAGGATGTCGCCGGAATTGTCGCCGCCGGTGGCGACGGCGTCATCACCGGTGGCCACGGGGCCGGAGATGTCTCCGTCGGCGATCACGGCGCCGTCGGTGGCGGTGTTGGAGGTCTTGTCACCGAACGTGATGTCGCCGAAGCCCAGGTTCAGTCCGCCCTGCTGGGAGTTGGCGCCGGAGGACTGCTCGGGGCTCAGCAGCGACGTGTCGTTGTTGCTGGCCCAGTCGGTGTCGTTGCGGCTGGCGAACTCGGTGTCGTTGCGGCTGGCGAACTCGCTCTGGGTCTGCGGGGCCCAGGTGGTTTGCGGCGAGAACGGGGACGCGATGTTGTGGTGCTCGGCGACGGCACGCTGCAGTCCGACGATCGGGTCGCCGCCGCCCAGCACGGCGCCCGCGGGAGCCGCGGTGGCCGCGATGGCCTGCAGCTGGGCCGGGTTGACCGGGGGCAGCCCCGCGGTGCGCATCGCCTCCTCGGGATCGGCGACGAACTCGGCGGCCGAGGCCGGGCTGCGGAACAGGTTGATGATGAACTCGATCAAGGCGTTCATGTCGGGGTCCTCTCACTGGGGGTTCGCCGTGTCCGGCGAGGCAAGAACCACGCTATGGCTCGGCAGAGGCCCCGAAAACGGGGCGATCACCCCTTCTTGGGGGATCAGCGCCGGGGGTCAGGGGGGAGCCCCCATTAGGGGATTAGGGGACGTGCTGGGGGCAGCTCCGGGCGCGCCGTCATTGCCCGAAAGGATCGAAACCGCCGGGCTGGGGCGGCAGGTCTTCGAGGTCCTCGAGGCCACCGGGGTCAGCTGAGCCATCGAGGCCCCCGAGCCCGTCGAGCGGCGCCGACACCGCGTCCAGCCCGTCGTCGAACCAGTCCCGGCCGACGACGTCGTCGTGCACCGCGCCGACCGGGGCCGGCATCCCGTCGGGGGCGTCCAGAACGTCGTCGAATGCGTCGAGGCGGTCGGGGACATCGGGGGCGGACGTATAGCCGGTGTCGATGACCTCGCGTCCTGCCGGCGTGAGCTCGTCGCCGGTGATCTGCAGAGGTAGTTCATCGCCGAAGGCGTCGAACGCTGAGACGGCCTGCCCGCTGGTCCACACGTTGTCGTCCATCGCCCCGGCCGACATCGACTCCGACACCACCGGGATGAGACTGTTGACGTCGACCCGGGTGACATCGGTCAGGTGGGCGTCGGCGATGGCCCGCTCGGGGTCGGCGGCGTAGCGCGCCGCCGCTTCGGGGTCGCGCACCAGGGACAGCACGAACTCCAGCAGCGGGTTCGCCATGACACGTCCTACCTTCGCTCGCAGCTCCGGCGGGCTCGGACCGCCGCCGGACCCCGATCGTAATGACGATTCCCGGTGCGGAGATCGGTGCTGGCACCCATCCCTATCGAGGGTCCGGTTAGGGGCTTCTGATTAGGGACTCGGGGCCACTAGGGGCTTACCCGGAAATGACGGCTCGGGCGGCTAAGGTGTGTCGAACAGAGCAGGGAGGTGCGAGTGAGTGACTCACTCGGGTTGTCCGTGGGGACGACCAATCTGGTGGCCACCGCCGCCGGTCGATCGACCGTGATCCGGCGCTCCGTGCTCACCGTCTATCCCGACCGGCCCGCCGAGGTCGGGGTCCCCGGGGAGAACCCGAACCTCGACGTGCCGCAGCCGGACAGCCTGGTGCTCACCGGCTTCGTCGAGCGGGTGGGCGACCCCATCCCGCTGGTGGCCGCGGACGGCTCTGCGCACCAGGCCGAACGGGTGCTGGCCGAAGCCCTCGACGCGATGGCGCGGGCGGCAGGTGGCGGATCCCCCGTCGCGATCGCGGTGCCGTCCTACTGGGGTCCCGCGGCGGTCGGCGCGTTGCGGGGGGCGCTGCGCGCCGTGCCCGCCCTGGCTCCGGCCGGGGTGCCCGCCGCACTCGTTCCCGACTCGGCCGCCGCGCTCACCGCGCTGCAGGCTGCACCCGGGTTGCCGACCACCGGCGTGGTGGCGCTGCTGGATTTCGGCGGTACCGGCACGTCGATCAGCCTGGCCGATGCCGGCGCCGGATTCGCTCCGCTGGGTGAGACGGCGCGCTTCGCCGAGTTCTCCGGCGACGGCGTGGACGCGTTGCTGCTCAACCATGTCATCGCGGCCTCTGCCACCGACGCCGACGATCCGGCCGGCACCGCGGCGGTCGGCTCGCTGGCCCGTCTGCGGGCCGAGTGCCGGCTGGCCAAGGAACGGCTTTCCACCGAGACGTCGACGAGTGTGAGCACGCAGGTGCCGGGCTTGCCGTCCGACGTGCGGGTCACCCGGGCCGAGCTGGAGAACCTCATCGACCAGCCCCTGTCGGGCGCCCTGTTGGTGCTCGAGGACAGCCTGCAGCGGGTCGGGTTGAGCGCCGCCTCGCTGGCCGCGGTGGCGACCGTGGGCGGCGGAGCGCAGATTCCGCTGATCACCCAGCGTCTTTCGGAGCGGCTGCGGGTGCCGGTCATCACCACCCCGGCACCGCAGACGAGCGTCGCCGCCGGCGCCGCCCTGGTCGCCGAGCGGGGGCTGACCTCCGATGCCACGACGATGTCCGGGGCCGCCGACAGCCCCACCGGGATCGCACCGGCCGCCTGGGCGGCCGGCACGGCCGGGGCCGCGGCCACCGAATCCGCCGCCGACGGCGCTCCGTCGGCCACGTTCCGCGCGTTGGCGTGGTCACAGGACGACGCCAGCGGTCAGGAGCCCGTCCCGTACGTGGGCGACGACTACACCTTCGAGGGCACCGAGGCGCGCCCGGCGATGGCGTTCGACGCCGAACCGGACGCCGACTACGCCGAGCCGGCGCCGCTGCCCTGGTACAAACGTCCACCAATACTGTTCGGCGTGGCCGCGGCAGCGGCGCTGCTGGCGGCCGGCGGGTTGGCCGTCACGCTCGCCTCGACCGACGGAGACACCGGCCCCTCCTCGGACACCCCCACCACCGGGGAGAACGGGGAACCCGTGGCACCGCCGCCACCGGTCACGGTGACGGTCACCGGCTCGGACGGACTGCCGACGACGTCGGTGTTCACGCCGCCGCCGCCGACGACCACGACGACCAGCCCGGCCTCGGAGACGACGTCGACCACGAGCTCGACCACCGAGACGACCACGACGACCACGCAGCCGACGACCACCACGACGCAGCCGACCACGACCACCACCCGGACCACCACCACCCGGCCCACCACGACGCGGCCCACCACGACGGCGCCGCCCCCCACCACGACGGCGCCGCCCCCGGAACCCGAGCCCGAACCCGAACCCGATCCGGTCACCCCGGACGCCGGAGGGGACGTCACCACACCGCTGGCTGCGCCGCCGCTGTCGCCGTGAGGGTTCCCCCGGCCGCGCGGGCCGCGGTCGCGAGTCTCGCCGCCGCGCCCACCGAGCCGGTGGTGATGGCCGTGACCGGCGGCATCGGCACGGGGAAGTCCTCGACGCTGGCCGCCGTGCGCGCCGCGCTGGCCGCCGGCGGCGTCGCGGCCACACCGCGTCCGCCGCGCCCGGGCGAGGAACCTGGCCAGGCTGTCGTCGTCGACGACGCGCACCTGCTCGACGACGACGCGCTGCACCAGCTGACTGCGTTGGTGCTCGACCGCACCTGCACCGTGGTGGTGGCCGCCGAGCCGCTCACGCGCCGTCCGGCGCTGAGCGCGCTGGTCACCGCCGTGCAGCGCGAGCGCCCGGTGCTGACGCTGTCCGCGCTCACCGCAGCGGAGATCACCGACGCGGCCGCCACCATCCTCGGCGCCGAACCGTCGCCGGAGCTGATCCGGGCCCTGACGACGGTGACCGGCGGCCTGCCGTTGCTGATCACCGCGGCACTGGGCGAATCCGGCACCGACTCGGTCGCTCTGGCCCGGCGGGCGGAGCACGCGCTGACCGAGCGGTTGCGCTGGTACGACGACGCCGTCCTCGATGGGATGGTGGTGCTGTCGCTGTCCGGAGAGCTGGGCGCCGCCGACCTGGCCGCCGCGATGCGGATCGAGGTGCCCGAAGCGGTGGCGCTGGTGGACCGGGCCCGGGCCAGTGGGCTGCTGAGATCCTCCTTCCCTGGCGCATTCCTGCAGCGCGTACATCACTGCGCGGCGCACTCCGTCGGCGCCGCGCGCCACCGTCAACTCGAAACCACACTTCTCACAACGCAACTCGATGCCGCGTCGCTGTCGGCCGAGCTGGCGCTCCAGCTGGCCGAGCACGGGTTGCAGGATGCTCGTCTGGCCCAGACGCTGACCGACCTCGCCGGTCGGCCCGACACCACCCCGGCCCGGGCGGCGCGGCTGTTCCGTGCCGCTCGCTCAGCGGGCGGCGCCCACGTCAGCGCGGCACTGGCCGACGCGCTGGCCACCTCGGGCGACCTCGGGACGGCCGGGCGACTGGCCGAGGAATTGCTCGCCTCCGAGGACCGTGACGAGCGCTTGACCGCCGTCCGGATCGCGGCCGCGGTGGCCGCTCACAACGGGGCCATGGTCCAGGCGGCCGACCTGTACCGCTGGCTGGGCCCGCAACCCGATCCGGTCGTCGCGGCCAACGGGATCCTGGCCGGCTTCGCGACCGGCGACCTCGAACTGGCCCGGTCGGCGTTCGGCGGGCCCGCGCAGGGACCGCCCACCTCGGCGTCCCGGGCGGCGCGCTGCCTCGGTGACGGCGTTCTCGCCTCCGTCGACCAGCCTTATCTCGAGGTGATGTCCGTCCTGGGCTGCGCGTTGGACGTCGATGCGGATCGGATGCCGATCGGGGTGGACAGTGCGGCGGCAGTGGCCGCGCTGGCGGCGCTGCACGGCGGGGATCCGGTGCGGGCGCGCAGTGTGCTGGCCCGCGCGTTGGACGGCGGGGACGGTCCCGCGGGCCATGAGCTCAGCGGCAGCGCTCACAGCCACGTCTACAGCCACCGGCATCGGCTGCTGCAGGGGTGGTTGCGGATGCAGGACGGTCAGCTGCGCGCCGCCGGCACCGACGCCCGTGCGGTGTTGAGTGCCCCCGACGGCCGGTTGCCCCGACGCGACGCGCTGTGGGCGCACGCCCTGAACACCGCGATCGCCCGCCGTGGCGGCGACGGCGGAGCGCTGCACACGCACTGGCACACGGCGATGGAGGTGCTCGTCGAGTGCTCGGTCGACGTGTTCTCGGTATTGCCGGTCGGGGAGCTGTGGGTGGCTGCGGTGCTGCTGCGTCGCCAGGACCGTGTCGAGCACCCCGTGCGCGAGGTGTTCGCCGCCCTCGAATCGCTGGGGAACCCCGCGCTGTGGTCGGTGCCTCTGCAGTGGGCCGGTGTGCACGCCGGAATCCTGGCCAACACCCCCGAAGCGGTCGCCCCGTACGGCCAGGCGTTGACCGCCGCCGCCGCTGACAGCACCTACGCGCGGGCCCTCGCGACGGCCGGTCGCACCTGGTTGCGGGTTCTGGCCCAGCGCGTGGACACCGACGACGTCACGGCCGCGGCCCGCACCCTCTGCCGGTTCGGGCTGACGTGGGAGGCGACCCGGCTTGCCAGTCAGGCCGCGCTGCACTCGCCCGACGCCCGGGTGTCCGGAGCGATGCTGCAGCTGGCGCGTGACCTCAAACACACCATCGCCGCCGACGAGTCCGCACTCTCGGAACGCCCGTCGGCCAGCCCCCGCCGCGGCGAGGTCGTGCGGCCGGCCGCGCCCACGCTGTCCGACCGCGAGCGTGAGGTGGCCGAGCTACTGCTTCTCGGTCGCCCCTATCGGGATATCGGCAGCCAACTGCTCATTTCGGCAAAGACCGTGGAGCACCACGTCGCCCGCATCCGGCGGCGGCTCGGCGCGGAGTCACGGTCGGAGATGCTGTCGATGCTGCGCGCCCTGCTGGACACCGCGCCGGCCGGCTCCGATCCCACCTAACCGGTTAGTTAGGTCAACCTTCGTAGCGGGCTTTCCCGCCAGGATGCAACTATGAGCAGGCACCGAGCTAAAGTTACTCACCGGTAACTTTGTCTAAGTTACCGACGGGTAACCACGAAACCGGAGGCGCGTGTGGATACGCAGATGCTGATCAGGATCGTCGTCGGGGTCCTGATGACCGCGATCGTGGGCGTTTTCGCGGTCAAGCGAGTGCTGTGGCTGACGAAACTCATCCGGTCGGGCCAGCCGATGAGCGAGTCCAACAACCGCAAGGACAACCTGCGCAAGCGGATCACCACGCAATTCGAAGAGGTCTTCGGGCAAACCCGGCTGCTGAAATGGTCGATCCCCGGCATCGCCCACTTCTTCACGATGTGGGGCTTCTTCATCCTGGCGTCGGTCTACCTCGAGGCGTTCGGCCTGCTGTTCGACCACGACTTCCACATCCCGCTCATCGGCCGCTGGGACGCCCTGGGCTTCCTGCAGGACTTCTTCGCCGTGGCCGTGCTGCTCGGCATCATCACCTTCGCGATCATCCGCATCACCCGTGAGCCCAAGAAGCTGGGCCGCGAGTCCCGCTTCTACGGCTCCCACACCGGCGGCGCGTGGCTGATCCTGTTCATGATCTTCAACGTCATCTGGACCTACGCGCTGGTCCGCGGCGCCGCGGTCAACACCGACGCGCTGCCGTACGGCAACGGCGCGTTCTTCTCCCAGTTCATGGGCTGGATCATGGCCCCGCTCGGCTACACGGCCAACGTGTGGATCGAGACGCTGGCGCTGCTCGCCCACATCGCGATCATGCTGGTCTTCCTGCTGATCGTGCTGCACTCCAAGCACCTGCACATCGGCCTGGCTCCGATCAACGTCACGTTCAAGCGGATGCCCGACGGCCTGGGCCCGCTGCTGCCGGTCGAGTCCAAGGGCGAGATCGTCGACTTCGAGGATCCCGCCGAGGACGCCGTGCTGGGCCGCGGCAAGATCGAGGACTTCACCTGGAAGGGCTATCTCGACTTCACCACCTGCACCGAGTGTGGACGCTGCCAGTCGCAGTGCCCGGCGTGGAACACCGGCAAGCCGCTGTCGCCCAAGCTCGTGATCATGAACCTGCGCGACCACATGTTCGCCAAGGCGCCGTACTTCCTGGACGGCAAGGAATCCCCGCTGGAGAACACGCCCGAAGGCGGCCTCGGTGAGGAGCTGCGCGGGGAGAAGAAGTCCGAGGAACACTCCCACGAGCACGTGCCCGAGTCCGGGTTCGAGCGGGTCATGGGCTCCGGCCCGGACCAGGCCACCCGGCCGCTGGTCGGCACCGCCGAAGAGCTGGGCGTGATCGACCCCGACGTGTTGTGGTCGTGCACCACCTGCGGCGCCTGCGTCGAGCAGTGCCCGGTGGACATCGAGCACATCGACCACATCGTCGACATGCGCCGCTACCAGGTCATGATGGAATCCGAGTTCCCCGGCGAGCTCGGCGTGCTGTTCAAGAACCTGGAGACCAAGGGCAACCCCTGGGGTCAGAACGCCAAGGACCGCACCAACTGGATCGACGAGGTCGACTTCGACGTGCCGGTGTTCGGTAAGGACGTCGACTCGTTCGAGGGCTACGAGTACCTGTTCTGGGTGGGCTGCGCCGGCGCCTTCGAAGACCGCGCCAAGAAGACCACCAAGGCGGTCGCCGAACTGCTGGCCACCGCCGGCGTGAAGTACCTCGTGCTCGGCGAGGGCGAGACCTGCAACGGCGACTCCGCGCGGCGCTCAGGTAACGAGTTCCTGTTCCAGCAGCTCGCCGCCCAGAACGTCGAGACGCTCAACGACCTGTTCGAAGGCGTCGAGCGCGTCGACCGCAAGGTCGTCGTGACCTGCCCGCACTGCTTCAACACCCTCGGCCGCGAATATCCGCAGCTGAACGGCAACTACACCGTGCTGCACCACACCCAGCTGTTGAACCGGCTGATCCGGGACAAGAAGCTGGTCCCGGTGAAGTCCTCCGAGAGCGGCATGGACATCACCTACCACGACCCGTGCTACCTGGGCCGCCACAACAAGGAGTACTCGGCACCGCGCGAGCTGATCGGCGCCTCGGGCGCCAAGCTGACCGAGATGCCGCGCCACGCCGACCGCGGCCTGTGCTGCGGCGCCGGCGGTGCGCGCATGTGGATGGAAGAGCACATCGGCAAACGCGTCAACGTGGAACGCTCCGAAGAGGCGGTCGACACCGGTGCATCGGCCATCGCCACCGGCTGCCCGTTCTGCCGCGTGATGATGACCGACGGCGTCGACGACGTGGCAGCGACCCGCGACGTCGAGAAGCCCGAGGTGCTCGACGTGGCCCAGCTGCTGCTGGGATCGCTCGACAAGGGCAGCGTCACGCTGCCCGAGAAGGGCACGGCCGCCAAGGAAGCCGAGGAACGCGCAGCGCGGATCGCCGCCGAGGCACCCGCGGCACCGGCGGAGGCGGAGCCGGAATCCGACGAGGCGCCCGAGCCGTCGGCCAAGGCCGACACGGCTCCGGCCGAGTCCAAGCCGGTCACCGGACTCGGAATGGCCGGCGGCGCCAAGCGACCCGGCGCCAAGAAGACCGCGGCACCAGAAGACAAAGCCGAGGCTCCGGCCGCCGCCCCCGCCAAGGGGCTGGGCATCGCCGGCGGGGCCAAGCGACCGGGCGCCAAGAAGGCCGCTCCCGCCAAGGCTGAGACGTCCGCCGAGACGGCGGCTGCGCCGGCCACAGAGCCGGAGGTCAAGGGGCTGGGCATCGCCGGTGGCGCCAAGCGGCCGGGCGCCAAGAAGGCCGCCCCGGCCAAGGCTGAGACGTCCGGCGCGGAGCCTGCCGAGGCACAGGCCGAGGCCAAGCCGGAGCCCGAGGTCAAGGGGCTCGGCATCGCGTCAGGGGCCCGTCGTCCCGGTGCGAAGAAGGCACCGGCAGCCAAGGCCTCGCCCAATGAGGGCGAGCCGACGGTCGTGCAGCCGCCGAACGTCGACCCCGACCACGTCGAGGCGGGCACCGAAGCACCCGACAGCGCCGATTCCGACCGCGGGCTCGACGCCACGCCGGAACCCGAGGTCAAGGGCCTGGGGATCGCCCCGGGCGCGCGTCGCCCCGGCGCGAAGAAGGCCTCCTCGACCAGCTCCGCCCCCACGGCTGCACCCAAGTCCGAGCCGGAGGAGCCTGCTGCCGAAGAGTCTCCGGCCGAGCCGGCAGCGGACTCGGAGCCGCAGACCACGGCGGCGAACGGTTCCGGCAATGGCGAGGCGCGAATCGTCGGCGACGAGCCGCCGGTGAAGGGCCTCGGCATCGCCAAGGGCGCACGCCGCCCGGGCAAGCGGTAGGTCGGTTGACCCGCCTGGCCGCCGTCGCGTTCGCGACGGCGGCCTCGCTGTTTTGGGGTCCAGTGTTTTCGGCCCTAGTCATTTCGGCCGCGGTCCCCGCGACGGCGCAAGCCCCCGCCCCCGGCCCCTCGGTCGGCAGCTGTGTCCTGATCGACACCGACTTCGACATCGACGACATGATGACGATCCCGACCGTGATCGGAGCCCGTCACGTCGCGGCCGTCATCACCACCGAGGGATACACGGTGCCCGCTCTGGGCGCCCCCGCGGTCGAGTACCTGATCGATCACCCCGGCCAGCGCGCGGTCCCGGTCATCATCGGCGCGGCCACCGAACGGCCCGAGGCGGACATCGCCGCCACCTTCGGCGACTACGTCCTCGACTACCGGGCCCTGATGAGCCGTGTGAACAACGCCCTGCCCGCCGCCCTGTCGTCCGCTGCGCCCGACGACGAGGTACGACGGGTGAGCGAATCGGTCGCCGGGTGCGCACGGGTGGATGTGCTGATCCTGGGCCCGTTCTCGTCGTTCGCCGCCTACAGCCCCGCGATCCGTCCCAAGATCGGGCGGGTCGTCATCACGGGCCGGCCGCCGGCCGGTGATGCGGAGCTTGAGGCGGGCGAGTCCTTCAACTGCTTCTACGACCGCCCCGCCTGCGAACAGGTCTTCGACCGGCAGCTTCCCGGTCTGGACCACGCGTTCGTCGACGTGCCGCGCACCGACTGCGACACCACCCCGAACAAGCCCGGCTGCGAAGGCCGCGTCTACGGGCCGACGCTGGCGATGGCACAGCAGCTGGCGCCGACGGGCCTGCCCGGCTCTCTCAGACAGATCCTGCTCGACGATTCGGCGACGTGGGCCCTCGACACGTGGGAGCAGTCCGGCTACGGCGGGCGGACCATGTTCTGGGATCAGTCGACGGCGTTGGCATTGCTGGAGCCCGCGCTGTTCCGGCCGGTCGGCGCGCATCTGGAGACGTTGCTCAGCCCGCAGGAGTTCCAGCGCGCCTGGGTCGATTACACCAACCTGTCGGTGTCCTTCCGCTAGCCCTGGTGTGGGCCACCGGCAAAAACACGTCGACAACCGTGGGAGAATTGTCGACGTGACTACCCATCCGGCGCCGTGGCAGGCGAGCAGCGGCCATCACGCGCGCCCGCGTGTGTTCACGCAGTCGAGCAAGTTGCAGGACGTTCTCTACGAGATCCGCGGCCCGGTGCACGAGCACGCCTCCCGGCTGGAGGCCGAGGGGCACCGCATCCTGAAGCTGAACATCGGCAACCCGGCGCCGTTCGGGTTCGAGGCGCCCGATGTGATCATGCGCGACATCATCCAGGCTCTGCCCTATGCGCAGGGCTATTCGGACTCCAAGGGCATCGTCAGCGCCCGCCGCGCGGTGTTCACCCGCTACGAACTCGTCGACGGGTTCCCCCGCTTCGACATCGACGACGTCTACCTCGGCAACGGTGTCTCCGAGCTGATCACGATGACGCTGCAGGCGCTGCTGGACAACGGCGACCAGGTGTTGATCCCGGCGCCGGACTACCCGCTGTGGACGGCGTCGACGTCCCTGGCCGGCGGCACCCCGGTGCACTACCTGTGCGACGAGACGCAGGGCTGGCAGCCCGACATCGCGGATCTGGAGTCCAAGATCACCGACCGCACCAAGGCGATCGTCGTGATCAACCCGAACAACCCGACCGGGGCGGTGTACAGCCGCGAGGTGCTCGACCAGATCGCCGACCTGGCCCGCAAGCACGAACTGATGCTGCTGGCCGACGAGATCTACGACAAGATCCTCTACGACGACGCCGAGCACATCGCGATGGCGTCGGTGGCCCCTGACGTGCTCACGTTGACGTTCAACGGGCTGTCCAAGGCCTACCGGGTGGCGGGCTACCGGTCCGGCTGGCTGGTCATCACCGGCCCCAAGGAGCACGCCACCAGCTTCATCGAGGGCATCAGCCTGCTGGCCAACATGCGACTGTGCCCGAATGTGCCCGCGCAGCACGCCATCCAGGTGGCGCTCGGTGGGCATCAGAGCATCGAGGACCTGGTGCTGCCCGGCGGTCGGCTGCTCGAGCAGCGCGACGTGGCGTGGGACAAGCTCAACGAGATCCCCGGGGTGTCGTGCGTGAAACCCGAGGGCGCGCTGTACGCGTTCCCCCGCCTCGACCCGGAGGTGTACGACGTCGTCGACGACGAGCAGCTGGTGCTGGACCTGCTGCTGCAGGAGAAGATCCTGGTCACCCAGGGCACCGGGTTCAACTGGCCCACCCCGGACCATCTGCGGATCGTGACGCTGCCGTGGTCGCGCGACCTGGCCAACGCCATCGAGCGGCTGGGCAACTTCCTGGTCAGCTATCGCCAGTAGCGGGCTGCACGCACACGCGAGAGTGCACGCACGGTCGTGATCCGGATGTGGTTGTGACCCTGAACGCAATCTCGCGACCTCTACCCTGTCCGGGTGGCGCACTCGCACTCTCACTCCCATTCGCTGAGCGGTCCCTCGCCGGTCGGGCCGCTGGCGGCCAAGGTCGTCGTCGGCCTGCTGGTGGCCACCGGGGTGGCAGTGCTGCTCGGCGCGGCGCTGCTGTGGCCCAGCGGCGACAAGGCCGACATCCCGCTGCCGTTCCAGAACGCCACAGGCGCGGCGGTCACCACGGAGTCGGGTCGGGTGTTGTCCAGCGGCACCGAACCGTGCGGCAGCCCGTCGGCCGGCGCGGTCCTGACCGCCGATCCCCTGCCCGCCCCGCCGGACAGCGCCACCACCTGCGTGCACACCGTGGTGGCCATCGAATCGGGCCCCAACCAGGGCGCCCGGACCCTGCTGGAGTTCGGCGGCGGACCGGGTCAGCCCCGCCTGGCCGCCGGCGACGACATCCGGGTCAGCCGGCAGGTCGACGACCTGGGCACCACCACCTACGCGTTCTACGACTACGAACGCACCTGGCCGTTGATCGCGCTGGCCGCCGTCTTCGCGGTGGTCGTCGTCGCGGTCGCCCGGTGGCGCGGGTTCCGCGCGCTGGTCGGCATCGTCGTCGCGTTCGGGGTGCTGGTGGTTTTCCTGCTGCCCGCCTTACGGGACGGGGCGCCCGCCGTCCCGGTGGCGCTGGTCGCCTCGGCGGCGATTCTGTACGCGGTGATCTACCTGGCCCACGGCGTCAGTCTGCGTACCAGCGCGGCGCTGCTCGGCACGCTGGCGTCGCTGCTGCTGGCCGCGGCGTTGTCGTGGGGCGCCATCGAACTGGCGCATCTGACCGGGCTGTCGGAGGACACCAACAACGAGGTCGCGGCCTATCTGGGCAACGTGTCCATCACCGGGCTCCTGCTGGCCGGGTTCATCATCGGCTCCCTCGGTGTGCTCAACGACGTCACCGTCACCCAGGCGTCGACGGTGTTCGAGCTCGCAGCCCTCGGTGACGGCGCCGACCGGCGGGACGTGTTCGTCGGCGCGATGCGGGTGGGCCGCGACCACATCGCCAGCACCGTCTACACGCTGGTCCTCGCCTACGCCGGCAGCGCCTTGCCGCTGCTGCTGCTGTTCAGCGTGGCCAACCGAGCGTTGGGAGACGTGCTGACCAGCGAGAGCGTGGCCATCGAGATCGCCCGATCGGCGGTCGGCGGTATCGCCCTGGCGCTGTCGGTCCCGCTGACCACCGGCATCGCCGCGATTCTGGCGGCCCCGCAGCGCGGCCACTGACCGGTTACGTTTGCGCCATGGGCGCCCGGGTACCCGTCGGCGGTGAGCCAGCCCCATCACGAATCGGACGTGACGTTCCACGTCGACGGGCGGCGCTGCTCGCTCCGACTCGATCACCGCGTGACCCTGCTCGACGCGCTGCGCGAGCACCTGGATGTGACGGCACCGAAGAAAGGGTGTGACCATGGCCAGTGCGGGTCGTGCACCGTTCTCGTCGACGGCCGTCGCCTGTTGAGTTGCCTGACGTTCGCCGTCGCGTTCGACGGAGCCGACGTGACCACGGCGTCGGGCCTGGCCGAGGATGGCGAGCTCCATCCGATGGCCCAGGCCTTCCAGGACGAGGACGCGTTCCAGTGCGGGTACTGCACCCCGGGTCAGATCTGTTCTGCGGTGGGGATGTTGGACGAGCACAAATCCGGCGCGCCGAGCTATGTAACCGACGAACTCGAGGGCAGCCCCGAGCTGTCCGACGACGAGATCCGCGAGCGGATGAGCGGCAACTTGTGCCGGTGCGCCGCCTACCCGAACATCGTCAGCGCGATCGAGCGGGCGGCACAGCAGTGAAGGCGTTCGACTACCACGTCGCCACCAGCCCCGCCGACGCCGTCGCCACCTTGAGCGGCCGTCCCGGCGCCGCGTTCCTCGCCGGCGGCACCAACCTCATCGACCACATGAAACTCGGTGTCGCCGCCCCCGACCTGCTCGTCGACGTCGGCCGCCTGGACCTGACCGAGGTCGAAGCCACCGATGGCGGAGGCGTGCGCATCGGCACCAACGTGCGCAACAGCGACCTCGCCGCGCACCCCCTGATCCGGTCCCGCTACCCGATGCTGGCGCGGGCACTGCTGTCGGGTGCCTCCGGTCAGCTGCGCAACGCGGCCACCACCGGCGGGAACCTGCTGCAGCGCACCAGATGTGTGTACTTCCAGGACGTCACCACGCCGTGCAACAAACGCTCGCCGGGCAGCGGCTGCTCGGCGATCGGCGGATATCTGCGCTACCACGCGATCCTCGGCGCCTCACCCGAGTGTGTGGCCGTACATCCCTCAGACATGGCCGTGGCGATGAGCGCGCTGGATGCCGACGTCGTCGTCGAGGGCGCCGACGGACCACGACGCATCCCGATGACCGAGTTCCACCGGTTGCCCGGCGACGCGCCCGACCGCGACACCGTGCTCGACCACGGCGAGCTGATCACCGCCGTCGAGCTTCCGGCACCGCCGACCGGCGCGGTGTCGGAGTACCGCAAGGTGCGCGACCGCGCGTCCTATGCGTTCGCGCTGGTGTCGGTGGCCGCTGAACTCAGCGTCACCGGCCCCGAGATCGCCACCGCCCGCATCGCACTCGGCGGAGTGGCACACAAACCCTGGCGGGCGAGGCGCGCCGAGGAGGTCCTCGTCGGCGCACCGCCCGAACCGGAGACGTTCCTCGCCGCCGCGGATGCGGAGCTCGCCGACGCCGAGCCGTTGCCCGGCAACGAGTTCAAAGTCGAGCTCGCCCGGCGCACCCTGGGCGCCCAGCTGCGGGCGTTGACCGAGAGGGCTCGGCGATGACACTTCTGCAGCCCAGTTCGATCGGCAGCCCGGTCGCGCGCCGCGACGGACATCTCAAGGTCACCGGCACCGCGCCGTATGCGTTCGAGCAGCCCGCCGAGGCGGCGGTGTATCTGCATCCGGTGCAGGCCACCATCGCCCGCGGGCGGGTGACCGCAATGGACATCACTGCGGCTCAGAAGCTTCCGGGTGTCGTCGACGTGCTGACCGTCTTCGACGCGCCTGCGCTGTCCGACACTTCAGACGGTGAACTGACCATCCTGCAGGACACCGAGGTGCACTACCGCGGGCAGCTGATCGGCGGCGTGGTGGCCGAGACCGCCGAGATCGCCAGGGAGGCAGCGGCGTTCGTCACCGTGCGGTACGACGAGGGTCGCCACGATGTGGAGCTCACCGCCGATCACCCGGGCCTGTACACGCCGGAGTCGGTGAACCCGTCCTATCCCCCCGACACCGCCGACGGCGACGTCGACGCCGCGCTGGCCTCGGCAGAGTTCCGCGTCGACGCGACGTACACGACCCCCATCGAACACAACAATCCGATGGAGCCGCACGCCTGCATCGCCCGGTGGGAGACCGGGGACGACGGCCCCCGGGTGACGCTGTACGACTCGACCCAGGGCACCCACGCGGCACGTTCGACGCTGGCCCCGGTCTTCGGTCTGGAGCCCGAGCAGTTGCGGGTGATCGCGCCGCACGTCGGTGGAGGCTTCGGCTCCAAAGGGGCGCCACACAGCCACAATGTGCTGGCGCTGATGGCCGCGCAGCGCGCCGACGGGCGCCCGGTCAAGCTGGCGCTGACGCGTCAGCAGATGTTCTCGCTGGTCGGATACCGCACCCAGACCATCCAGCGGTTGCGGCTCGGCGCCGACGCCGACGGCCGGCTCAGCGCGATCGCGCACGACGTCGTCGAGCAGACCTCGGCGGTCAAAGAGTACGCCGAGCAGACCGCCGTGACGACCCGCAAGATGTACGCCGCGCCCAACCGGCAGACCTCGCACCGACTGGCCGCCCTCGACGTGCCGGTGCCCTACTGGATGCGCGCGCCCGGCGAATGCCCCGGCACCTACGCCGCCGAGGTCGCGATGGACGAGCTGGCCGTGGCGTGCGGCCTCGATCCGATCGAGCTGCGGGTGCGCAACGAGCCCGACGTCGACCCGGAGTCCGGCAAGCCGTGGTCGAGCCGGCGCCTCATCGACTGTCTACGCCTCGGCGCGCAACGATTCGGGTGGGCCGACCGGGACCCGCGGCCCGGCAAACATGTTGTCGGACAATGGCTCACCGGCACCGGCGTGTCGTCGGCGACGTATCCCGGCATGGCCATGCCGGGTAACTCCGCCCGTATCACCTATTCCGCAGAGGGGGTGTACACCGTCGCCATCGGCGCCGCCGACATCGGCACAGGGACGTGGACCACGCTGTCCCAGATCGCCGCCGACGCGCTGGGGTGCGAGCTGGCCGCGATCGACCTGCAGATCGGTGACAGCGCGCTGCCGCCCGCGTCGGTGGCCGGCGGGTCGTCGGGCATCACGTCCTGGGGGTCGGCGATCGTAGCTGCGGCGCGGCGGTTCCGCACCGATCACGGAGATCCGCCGGCTACCGGCGCCAGCACTGTCGCGCAGGCCCCGGAGAACCCGGACGCCGAGAAGTTCACGGTGCAGTCGTTCGGCGCCCACTTCGTCGAGGCGCACGTCAACCGCGACACCGGCGAGATCCGGGTACCGCGCATGCTGGGCGTGTTCTCGGTGGGTCGCGCCATCAACGCCCGAACGCTGCGCTCACAGCTGATCGGCGGGATGACGATGGGCCTGTCGATGGCGTTGCACGAGGAGAGCGTTCGCGATCCGCGCTTCGGCCATGTGGTGACACAGGATTTCGCCGAGTACCACATCAGCGCGCACGCCGACGTGGTCGATGTCGACGCCATCTGGCTCGACGACGTCGAAGAGCACTTCAACCCGATGGGCTCACGCGGGGCCGGGGAGATCGGCATCGTCGGCGCAGCGGCCGCGGTCGTCAACGCCGTCTACCACGCCACCGGGGTGCGGGTACGCGACCTGCCCGTCACCCTGGACAAGGTACTTCCCGGGTTGCCCTGAGCCTCAGCGCTCGAGCAGGTCCAGCAGGTACTGCCCGTAGCCGGACTTCAGCAGAGTCTGCGCCCGCGCGGCCAGCGCGTCGTCGTCGATGAACCCGACCCGCCAGGCGACCTCCTCGGGCACACTGATCTTCAGCCCCTGCCGGCGTTCGATCGTGCGGACGAAATCGCCTGCGTCCAGCAAGGAATCGAAGGTGCCGGTGTCGAGCCAGGCGGTGCCGCGCGCGAGCACCTCCACCGACAACCGGCCCTGGTCGAGGTAAGTCTGGTTGATCTCGGTGATCTCGTACTCGCCGCGCGCGGATTTGCCCAGCGCGCGGGCGATCTCGATCACGTCGTTGTCGTAGAAGTACAGGCCGGGCACGGCGTAGTGCGACTTGGGCGTGGCGGGCTTCTCCTCCAGTGACAGCGCGGTGCCGTCGGGGGCGAAGTCGACGACACCGTATGCCGACGGGTTGGCCACCCAGTACGCGAAGATCGCACCGCCGGAGACGTTGTGGAATCTGCGCAAACCGGTACCGAGCCCGGGCCCGTAGAAGATGTTGTCCCCCAGCACAAGCGCCACCGAGTCGGTGCCGATGTGGTCGGCGCCGATGACGAACGCCTGGGCCAGCCCGTCGGGCTGATCCTGCACCGCATAGCTCAGGTCGATACCGAACGCGGATCCGTCGCCGAGCAGCCGATGGAATGCCGGTGCGTCGTGCGCGGTGGTGATCACCTGGATGTCGCGGACGCCGGCCATCATCAGCGTGCACAGCGGGTAGTAGATCAGCGGCTTGTCGTACACAGGCAGCAGCTGCTTGCTGACCCCCTTGGTGATGGGATACAGCCGGGTGCCCGACCCGCCGGCCAGGATGAGGCCGCGCATCAGCTCACGAGGTCCTCATCGGTCAGCTCGGTGGCGGCCAGGGCGGCGTCGAGGTCGTCGTGGCGGAACATCGACGTGACATGGTCGTGGACCACCCGGAACGCTGAGGCTCCCGGACCGGCCTCGCCCGTGACCGACACGACGCGCTGCTCCACGACGACGACGCCGTCGTGGACGTAGACCCGTCCGGGTTCGAGCTTGTAGTCGAGCTTCTCGGCCCAGTCCCGCAGCGCCTGATGGCCCTGGACGGCACCGTGCGGGTCGCCGATCTCGATGTCGTCGCTGGACAGCGACAGCAGGGTGTCGACGTCACCGGCGTTCAGCGCGTCGTGCCAGGCAAGGACGGTGGCCATCTCGGAAGTGGTCATGCTCGGAGCATAGGCGGCTCAGTAGGGCGTGCTGGCCAGCCAGGCATCCCACACCGCGGTGTCGCCGAACATCTGCAGCCCGGCCTCGGCCGCGGTCTTGCGGCGCACGGTCGCCAGCAGCAGCTCGGTGACGGGGCCGCGCAACGCGACACTGCCCTTGCTGTGGCTGTGCGACCAACCGACGCCGTCCTCGTCGTGGACGATCGTCCACTCGCCCGTCGGCCCGAGCGCTTCCTCAGTGGCGTGCAGGTGGATGGACTGACCGCGGTCCAGCCCCGGTGGATGCCGACGGTCGACGCAGGTCCGCTCGATCCACTCGCTCAAAGCATCACCGGACAACTCCGGGGACAGGTCGTAGTCCGTGCCGAGCGCCATCGCGGCGTCGGCTCGGTGGACGGTCGCCTCGTGCAGGCGCCTCCGGATCCACCAGCCCGCCGGGCGCGGGCCGAGGAAGGTCCACACCCGGGTGTCGGAACCCACCCGGTCGACGGCGTCGAGGACCATCTGGGCACCGCTGTCGAGCCACTCGGCGGCCGCGTCGCGATCGTCGGGCGGCCGCCCGTCGGGCACGTCGCGGGGATCCAGGGGCTCGTTGCGGCGCTCGATGATGATCTGCGCGGCCCAGCGGTTCCCGCGCCCGACGTGGCGGAACAACTTCTCCAGGGTCCAGTCCCCGCACGTCGGCACCGGGGTGTCCCGGTCGCCCGATCTGATCAGGTCCCCGAATGCCCGCGTCTGCTCGAGCAGCGCTGCCCGAAAATCCACCTCACGAACCTATCGCGGCGCGGGCCGCGCCGAGCCTGATCGGCAATGTCGACCATCCCCGCAGAACCCGGGTGTCCCGGCGGCTGCCCGCCCCGGCCAGCCGGGCGTCCGGGTAGCGCTCGAAGAACGTGCGCAGGCCGACCTCACCCTCGGCCCGGGCCAGCGCCGCCCCCAGGCAGAAGTGCCGGCCCCCGGAGAAGGACAGATGCTTACCGGCGTTGTCGCGTTCGATGTCGAAGCGGTGCGGGTCGGCGAACACCTGGGGGTCGCGGTTGGCGCCGGCCAGGTAGATGATGACGAGCTCACCGCGCTCGATCGGGGTCCCGGCCACCTCGACGTCCCGGCGCGCGAAGCGGGCACTCATCTGCACCGGGGAGTCCAGCCGCAGGATCTCCTCGACCGCGGTCGGCCACAGCTCCGGGCGGGCGGCCAGCGTATCGAGGTGCTCGGGGGTGTCCAACAGCATCCGGATCCCGTTGCCGAGGAGGTTCACGGTGGTCTCGAAGCCGGCGGCCAGCACGAGACCCGCGGTGGCCTGCAGCTCGCGTTCCGAAAGCCGGGCCGCCTCGTCGGAGGCCTGGCTGGCCTGGATCAGCTGGCTCATCAGGTCGTCACCCGGGTCACGGCGCAGGCGCTCCAGATGCCCGGTCAGCCAGGTGTTGAAGCCGACCAGACCCTCGTGGACCTGCATGTACTGCTGCCAGGACAACCCGATGTCCAGGCTGGGGGCACCCAGTTCCCCGAACCGCAGGATGTGCTGGCGGTCGCTTTCGGGCACGCCGAGGATGTCGCTGATCACCGCCACCGGAAGCTGCGAGCAGTACCGCTCGACGATGTCGACCACATCGTCCCCGGACTCATCGGCCAGTCTGTCGAGCAGCTCGTCGGCGGTCTGCTGCACGCGACCCCGCAGCGCATTGACCGCCCGCGTGGTGAACACCGAGGACACGAGTTTGCGGCAGCGGGTGTGGTCCGGTGGCTCGATCGACAACAGCGACGGCGGCTCGATCGGGTGCAGCAGCCCCGGATTGGTTTTCTCGTTGATCCAGCGCAGCGGTGTCGGCAGACCGGCACCCAGCGACGAGACCCGGAAGTCGTCGGAGCGCAGCAGCTCGTTGGCGACCCGGTGGTCGACGGTCATCAGCACGGCGCGGCACCGGACGACGGGCCCTTGGGCGCGCAGTTCGTCGGCGAACGCGGCCGGATCCGCGCGCACCTGCGGGTCGGCGATCAGCCTGGCCTGCGGGTCTCCGCTGCGCCGCATCGCGAACTTGGACAGGCCGCGGATCACCCCGTGCAGGGCCACCCAGCGGATTCGCTGGCGAAATCGATCAGCTGCCATCACTCGAGCTTAAGCACCGGACGCAAGTCGTCCAAGCGATCGAACAGGTGCCAGATGTAGGACGAGGACCCGTTCTCGCGGTGGGCATGCAGGTCGGCCAGCTCGGGGTCGTTGCAGTAGCTGTCGAACGCGTCCTTGGAGTCCCACTCGACCAGGATCAGGACGGTGCGCGGTTCGATGTCGCCGGTCATGGATTCACGGAACTTGCCCAGCGCGACAACCCGACCGCCGTGCTTGGCGACCTCGGCCGGCGAGCGCTTCGAATAGGCCAGGTACTCGTCGCGGTTGGCGACGTCGAACAGATTCAGCGCGTAGACGGTCATGACGCGACGCTACGCCGCGGACGGTTCCCCGATGGAGCGGCCCAACGCGTACACCCGCCAGCCGGCCTGCAGCCAGCGCGCCACGTCGAGGCAGTTGCGGCCGTCGACAACGACTTTCGCGCGCACGGTGTCCGCCAGTGCGGCCGGGTCGAGGCCGACGAACTCCGGCCATTCGGTGAGCACCAGCACCGCGTCGGCCCGGTCGCAGGCCTCCACGGCGGAGGTGGCGTAGGTCAGCGTCGGAAACACGGTGCGGGAGTTGTCCATCGCCTTGGGGTCGTAGACGTTGACGGTGGCCCCGTTGAGTTGCAGCATGCCGGCGACGTTGAGGGCCGGTGAGTCGCGCACGTCGTCGGACTCGGGCTTGAACGCGGCACCCAGCACGGCGATATTGGCGCCCAACAGCGAGCCACCACACGCTTTCGTGGTCAACTCCACCATCCGGGTCCGCCGGCGCATGTTGATGCTGTCCACTTCGCGCAGGAAGGTCAGCGCGTGGTTGGCGCCCAGTTCGCCGGCGCGGGCCATGAATGCGCGGATGTCCTTGGGCAGGCAGCCGCCGCCGAACCCGAGGCCGGCGTTGAGGAAGCGGCGACCGATGCGCGCGTCGTAGCCCAGCGCGTCGGCCAGCAGTGTGACGTCGGCGTCGACGGCTTCGCACACCTCCGAGATGGCGTTGATGAACGAGATCTTGGTCGCCAGAAAGGCATTGGCGGAGACCTTGACCAGTTCGGCGGTCTGCAGGTCGGTGAGCAGGAACGGCACCCCGTCGGCCAGCAGCGCGGCGTAGAGGTCGCGGACCGCCTCCTCGGCCAGTCTCGAGTCGCGTTGCACGCCGAGCACGATGCGGTCGGGGTGCAATGTGTCGTGGATGGCGAAACCCTCGCGCAGGAACTCCGGGTTCCACGCCACCTCCACCGTCAGCCCGGCCGGGGCCAGGTCTCGGGCGTATGCGCCCAGGTCGGCGGCGGTGCCCACCGGCACGGTGGACTTGCCGATGATCACCGCGTCGCGGCGCAGCTGCGGCACCAGGGCGTCGATCACCGCGTAGACGTGGCGCAGGTCTGCGGCGTACTCCCCCTTCTTCTGCGGCGTGCCCACGCCCAGGAAGTGCACGTCGGCGAACTCGGCCGCCTCCGCGTAGTCGGTGGTGAACCGCAGCCGCCCGGCGGAGATGTTGCGCTGCAGCATCTCCCGCAGTCCGGGTTCGTAGAACGGGACATCCCCGCCGCCCAGTTTGGCGATCTTGCCGGGATCGATGTCGACGCCGATCACGTCGTGACCGAGCTCGGCCATTCCGACGGCGTGGGTGGCGCCGAGGTATCCCGTCCCGAACACAGTGCATCGCATACCGCCCTCTATAGGGAGCCCCGGTGATCGGGTTGCTACGCGACACTGAGCGCCAGACCAACAGCGGATGACCAACTCCGGCCGCGAGCGTGCACACACGGTAGCTCCGCCGTGCTCGCAGCTACCGTGTGTGCACCCTGGCGGCGATGTTCAGGCCGGTGTCAGTCCTTGGCGCAGAAGACCAGGAAGCAGCCGTCGCCGTTGAGGTCGCCGGGGACGCCGCTGGACCCGCCGCGTGACGAGCCCGAGTCCCCCGACCCGCGGCCGCCGGACCCCGAGCTGCCGGAGCCTGAACTCCCCGAGCCTGAGTCGCTGCCCGATCCCGAGCCGGAACGCGATCCGCTGCCGGGCCACTGCGGCCACTGCGACTGCTGAGGCACCTCGGGCACCTGCGGTGCCTGCGTCTGCGTGCGGGTCGGCTGCGGCGACTGGGTGTAGGTGGGCTGCGGCGCCGAGGTCCGGGTGGGCTCTGCGGTGCGCGTCGGCTCCACGGTCCGGGTCGGCAACTCGGAATCGTCGTTGCCGTCGTCGTCACGCTGGCTGGGCCACTCCCAGATCCGGCGCGGCGGTTGCCAGTCGGGCCACTGCGGCTGCGGCGCCACG
>MDTD01036672.1_pt1 | contig 49548 bp, 46 predicted proteins | sample 811221 | NCBI WGS metagenome assembly MDTD01 (sample SAMN05326646, study PRJNA326480) | marine metagenome | isolation source: seawater | place: Pacific Ocean: South West | collected 2011 | reverse complement strand
GGCCTACAAGGACATCGACGCCGTCATGGCCGCGCAGACCGACCTTGTGGAGATTGTCCACACACTGAAACAGGTCGTTTGCGTCAAAGGCTGATCGAATTAATTTCGATGTGTCCTTGACAGGCAACGGTGGCTCACCTTATACGCCACCCTCCTCTTGACAAGACGTCCGGATACAGACGGCTGGTCAAACCAATCTACGGACCAAACAGATGAAGCACGGTTGTACAACAACAAACCTGCTCCTCAGTCGATGGGGAGCGCTGTCAGCGTCCCCCGCGCGTTTGCCGGTGGGCGTCTGACCTCACAATTTTTCTGACTTCAATCGGTCCGCACCCGGCCTTCCGGCATGCGGACGATATGGAAGGAGGTGGATCATGGGCAATCCCATGACCCGGCGCCACGTGCGGCCGCATGGCCATGCCGGTGCCATGACGCCACTGTTGCGGTTCCTCGCTGGGCCCCATGCCGAAGCACTGGCCATTGCCTGGCCGGCGCCGCATGTGAAGTTTCTGGCCCTGCCGTCCGCCCGCCGTCACGCGGCGGCGATCCTGCTGGCACGTGATCTCGACCTTGAAGAGATCGCCCATATCGCCGGGTATGGGCGGGATGGGGATGTTGCAAAACACCTCATGCACGGCCAGGCCACCGGCGGTCTGATGAAGGTGCTTTCCCGGTTGGGCGAGACCCTCTGGGAGGCGGCGGATTATGACTTGTTCCTGTCGCTGTTTTCGGATGAGAATACGGCGCAGGTATTACGGCATACGGATGAAATCCGTCCGGCGCAGCTGCGCCTGATCCGCGCCTTGCCTGTCCTGCTCCGGCGGCCGAAAATCCTTCGGCACATTCCGGATAGCAAAGGCGCCGTGGAGGATCTTGCCGCAGCCTTCGGTCTGGCCGTGCGTATGCGCGGACAGACACAGGCCGCATCCGTCGCCCGCCGGTGGGAGCGGGCCGCATCGTCTGAACGTCTGTTCGACATGGCTGCGGACGATCTGCAGCCGGCCCGCTTCGGCAACATGCTGTCCCCGCCGGACCTGCCGCCAGCCTTCTTCCGGGTAACGGACAGGAAAATGCTGGGGCAGGTTGCGCGGGAGTTCCGCAATTGCCTGCGGGACTTCACCGGCGACATCGCTGCCGGGCGCATGGCGGTTTACGTTCTGCACGATGGCGTTGAGCGCGCCGTCCTTGCCCTGCGTCAGGATCCGGTGGGCTGGCGGCTCGCGGAGGCGAAAGGCAAAGGCAATATGGACCTGCGCGAAGAAACGCTCCGGTTCATTGTCGATGCTGTGGAACGGGCAGGTGGGCGGACAGGCGAGTCCAGCTGGACGCTCGCGCGCCGTCTGCACGAGCATTTCTGCAGCCGCTGTGGACCGGCCTATGTTCCGGACCGGAACACCTGGGAGGACCAGCTGATGCTGGGCGCTCTCTGGGACTGATCGGGAGACTGATCCGGGCACCTGGTGGGAGACGCCTCTCCGGAAACGGAGGGGCGTCGTCTCACAGAAGTCTCTTGTGCAGTCCGGAATTACGGATAGGCTCAGCGCCGCCTATCGGAGCATTCCCCATGATATTCGATCGTATCAAGCCGCTCGACGCCATCCTTGCGACAGCGGAGAAGAAGTCCCTATACAGATCCCTTGGTGCCTTCCAGCTGACCATGCTGGGCGTCGGCGCCGTGATCGGCACAGGCATCTTTGTCCTGACCGCTGCGGCCGCCCAGAAGGCCGGGCCGGGCATGATGTTCTCTTTCGTCATTGCAGGTTTCGTCTGCGCGGTGGCAGCGCTCTGCTATTCAGAGCTCGCCTCCATGGTGCCGGTCTCGGGCTCTGCCTACACCTATACCTATGCCGTGATGGGGGAGTTGCTGGCCTGGATGGTCGGCTGGGCGCTGATTCTCGAATACGCGGTCGCGGCCTCGGCGGTGTGTGTCGGCTGGTCTGGCTATGTGATGGGCCTCGTTGAGAACTTAACAGGGTTCACCTTGCCCGGGGCGCTCAGTAGCGGCCCTGCCTGGGGCTTTGCAGGCGGCATTCCGAGCGTCGATTTCAGTCATGGCGTGGTGAACCTGCCTGCCATCATCGTGGCGGCCGTCGTCACCTGGCTGCTGGTTATCGGCACGAGCGAAAGCGCGTCGGTGAACGCGGTGCTGGTGGCCATCAAGGTCACGGCCCTGACGGCTTTCATCGTGCTCAGTTTCCCGATCCTGAAAGGGGAGAACTTTTCGCCGCTCATGCCGACCGGATTACTGGGGCATGACGGGCTCGGCGTCGTGGGGGCCGCGGCGACCATCTTCTTTGCCTATGTCGGCTTCGATGCCGTATCGACAGCCGCCGAAGAGACCAAGAACCCTCAGCGCAATGTGCCGATCGGCCTGCTCGGCTCACTGGCCATCTGTACGGTTTTCTACTTCCTTGTGGCGGCTGGCGTGGTCGGAACCGTCGGGGCCCAGCCTGTGCGCGATGCCGCTGGCGCGGTGCTGCCGCCGGACGGGGCCGGCTTTGCCGCCCGCTGCGCCGAACTAGCCGCGCTCGGTCAGGCGCCGATCGTCTGTTCGGACGAGGCGCTGGCAGAGACGCTCCGCATCATCGGCTTCCCTGTGATCGGCAACCTTGTCGGTCTCGCGGCCTCCATCGCATTGCCGTCCGTCATCCTGATGATGATCTACGGCCAGACGCGGATCTTCTTCGTCATGGCCCGCGATGGCCTGCTGCCGGAAAGGCTCGCGGATGTGCACCCCAAATTCAAGACACCGTGGAAAATGACCATTTTTACCGGCATCTGCGTTGCCATCGCAGCGGCCTTCTTTCCGGTTGGCCAGCTGGCGGACATTTCGAACTCCGGCACCCTGTTTGCCTTCTTCATGGTCGCCATTGCGGTGATGATGTTGCGCCGGACGGATCCGGACCGGTTCCGCCCGTTCCGCACGCCGCTGGTCTGGGTGATCGCACCGATTGCGGCCCTGGGCTGCCTCGGCCTCTACCTGAACCTGCCCTTCGTGGCGCAGATGGTTTTGCCGGTCTGGGGCGCCATCGGGCTGCTGATCTACGTCTTCTACAGCCGCAAGCGCAGCCATGTCGGCCTGGGCCTGATCGAGGTGCATGAAGAAGATTCAGACGTCCCGCCGACGGCCATGCCGCCAATCTGACGGCACAGGGATTGGAAAGGGATTGGAACTCGCCCGCGGCGGGGGTATCCTGCGGCCAGAGAATAAGAAACCGGAGGAAACGACATGGCGGACGGACAGGGCGCGGCCCCAAGCGCGAAATTCACGCAAATGCTGGATGGCACCCAGGAAGACTGGGATATCATCGCGAAGAATGCGCGGGCGTTCAACAAAGGCCTCGCGAAACGGGTTCTGGATCATCTACGCCTGCTGGACGGCGATTTCGGCGGCTATCCCATCGACCGGCTGGAGCATTCCCTGCAGACGGCGACGCGCGCGCATCGCGACGGGCGGGACGAGGAATATGTCGTCTGCGCGCTGCTGCACGATATCGGTGACACGCTGGGCAGCATGAACCACCCGGACGTGGCCGCCGCGATCCTGAAGCCGTTCGTGTCGGAAGAGAACCTCTGGATGGTCGCCAATCACGGCGCCTTCCAGGGCTATTACTTCTTTGAGTATCTCGGCCTCGACAAGAACATGCGCGACCAGTTCAAGGACAGCCCGCACTACCAGCGCTGCGCCGAGTTCTGCCACAAATACGACCAGGCCGCCTTTGACCCGGACTATGAAAGCGAACCGCTGGAATTCTTCGAACCGATGGTGGAGCGCGTCTTCTCCAAGCCGAAGAACTCCATGTACCTGAAGGCAATGAAGACCGCTGAATAGTCCGCAGGCGGCCGGCTCTAGATACCGTAGTCCGGAAGATCGAAATCATCCTTCACAGTGTCGCCGATCAGCAGGTCGGCCAAAGGTGGGATGACCATGAGATGCGTGGCCATGTTGCGCAGCCAGATTCCGAACTCGGTCTTTGGGGCGATTGAGGACGCGAATGCGCGGGCACTTTTCTGCTTCTCTTCGATGAAGGGGCGCAGGCGTTTCTCATAGGCGTCAAAAGCGGCCGGTATGTCGCCGCCGCTCGCGGCGAGTTCGCCGGCCAGCACATAGGCCTCGGTCATGGCGAGGCCGGTGCCTTCTCCGGCGAGCAATGACGGACAGGCGGCCGCATCGCCGATCAGGACGGTCCGGCCCTTGCTCCATTGCGGAACATCGGCCTGGCTCACCCGGTCCAGATAGATCTCTGCCGTATCGTCCATGGCATCCAGCATTTCCCGGGCTTCCCACCCCATGTCTTCGAAGATGTCCCACAGAGCGGCTTTCTTCGTACCGAGATCATGCGGTAGTGGCGCTTTCAGACGCTCATTCTCGAAGATGAAGAGCACCAGCGTGCGGTTGTCGCGCATGGCAAAGCGGGAGGCGCTGAGGCCGGGTTTGGTGTAGCTGACATAAACGTCCTTGTCCTGGTGGGGATAGTCCCGGCACTCGAACGCGGCGACGTGGAAGCCAACGGGCTTTTCAAAGCTGGCCTGATCCCCCCAGACAAGGTGGCGGACATTGGAATGCGGGCCGTCGGCGCCGACGACCATGTCGAATTCACGCGTGCCGCCATGCTTCAGGCTGACGGATACACCATCGCGATGATCGTCGATGGCCGTAATGGTTTCGCCAAAGCGGGTTTGGACCTTGTCTTTCACGGAATTGAAGATCACTTCAGCCAGCTCGCCCCGTGGCAGGCTGGTGTAGCGGTCATGCGTGAGACGCCGGAACACGTCCACATTGAAGCCTGCGGCCCTGGCACCGCTTTCCTTGACCAGCCGGAGTTCCTGCACGTCGTAGCCGTGGGTCAGGATCTCCGGAAGCAGGCCCATTCTCTCTGCCACATCGTAGCCGACTCCCCAGAAGTCGATGACGTAACCGCCCGCCCGGAACTCCGGCGATTCCTCGATCAGGGTGGGTTCGTGACCGGTACGCAGCAGCCAATAGGCAAGGCATGGCCCGGCAACGCCGGCGCCGCTGATAGCGATTTTCATGGGAGGACTCCGTGACAGGCAATTTCAGTTTTCAATACTCAGGCGCTGGCGGGCCTGGGGTCCGTCAGGGTTGTGGACCACATGGTCCACACATCTGGTACGTAGTCCTGGTGCAGGCTAGGGTCAAGTTATGAGCCGTTCACGATTCGAGAAACTCAACCCCGACAAGCAACACCGCCTCATCGAGAGCGCGGCGGAGGAATTTGCTGCGAAGGGCTATGAAGCGGCGTCGCTGAACCGCATCCTGGAGCAGGCGGGTATGAGCAAAAGCTCGCTGTATTACTATTTTGACGACAAGGCGGATCTGTTCACGACGCTTGTGGACCGGTCGCTCGGTTTGCTGTTCCGGGAGATTGGCGGTTTCGACGCGAGCACGCTGACGGAAGATAATTTCTGGAGCGAGATGGAGGCGCTGGCGCAGCGGTTCACAGCCCTTGGCAACTCCAACGCCTGGTATGTGAAGATGGGCCGCATGTTCTATCGTCTGCGTTCAGACCCGGCGCACAGTGCGCCGACGGAACGGTCGTTCGTCGCGGCGCGGCGCTGGATCACGGACATTCTCCGCAAGGGGCAGGCATTGGGGGCGGTCCGGACCGACCTGCCGGAAACGCTTTTGGTCGATGCTGTCATGGGCCTGGGAGAGGCGTTGGACTTGTGGGTGCTGAACCACTGGGACGAGATTCCAGACGATGCACGCCTGCGCATGGCAAATGATCAGGTGGGTTTGTTCCGGCGCCTGCTCGCGCCCTGAGCTGCTGAGGCCGCTTGCGCTCTGTTGGGGGGAAGCCGGCCGATATCATCCGTATCCGGGTGGAAGCGTTGAACGGTTGGTACCTGAAAAAATGGCCCGTATCCAAGGGGATGCGGGCCATTCTTTATACATGAATAGGAGGTCTGCTGACGGTCAGCTCTCCTTGACCTTGCACTCACCCGGGTAGGCGACGCTGACGCCTTCGGCATAGGCTTCGCAGCGATTGCCATAGGTCTCGCCATCGCATCCGCACACCGGGCGGTATTCCTTGGTGCAGATCGGGCCGGTTTTCCTGCAGGTGCCGGCGGCGTCCGCGATCGCGTGGCAGGCGCCGTCTTCATAGATACAGGTCAGGCCGTCATCGCATTGGAGCGCCGCGATGCCGCCGCACATGGCGCCTTCACCGGCTGTCGGCAGATCGTTGGGGGCGACGACTTCATCCGCCGGAACGGCCCGGTCCAGAACGACGCCGGGTTCGAGAAACCAGGCGCAACCGGCCAGAAACATAGAAGAAAACAAAAGAATGGCGAGGCGCATGAGAGTCTCCTTTCGGGAGAACAACCTGCGCCTCGCCATCATTTTTGGCAAGTTTGAAGCGGGGCCCTGGGCCCGCGTTTCAATGCTTGGCTCAGCCTTGGCCTTTGCCCTCAGCGACGAGCGAGAACATGTTCGCGCCGTGCTGGCCGCCGGAGGTGAAGGCCGGCAGCGTCTTGCTGGTGTCGGTGATCTCGTCCCACTTGGCCGCAACGGCTTCGGCGGTCAGCTCGTCGCCCTGGCCGACATAGGCGCCGCGGGTTTCGACGATGCGGGCCATCGAGAAGGCACCGGCACCGGCCGACAGGATCATGCCGGTCGGGGCGTCGTCTTTCACGAGGTTCATCACGCCCGGCGTCACGTATTCCGGCTTCAGCTGTTCCAGCGCTTCCGGCGGCATCAGGCCTTCGGTCATGCGGGTTGCGGCAACGGGGCAGACCGCGTTGACCTTGATGTCGTTCTTGGCACCTTCGATTTTCAGCGTGTTCATCATGCCGACGACGCCGAGCTTGCCGCCGCCATAATTGGCCTGGCCAAAGTTGCCATACAGGCCGGTGGAGGAGGTGGTCACGACGATACGGCCGTAATTCTGCTCCTTCATGATGTTCCAGGCAGCGTGGACCGGAAGGAACGTGCCGCGCAGGTGGACGGCGAGCACCAGGTCGATGTCCTGGATTGTCATCTTCGAGAACGACTTGTCGCGCAGGATGCCGGCATTGGCGATCAGGATGTCGATGCGGCCCCATTTTTCCATGGTGTCGTCGATCATTTTCTTCACGCCGGCCTCGTCCGCCACGGACGATCCGTTGGCCATGGCTTCGCCGCCCATGGCTTCGATTTCCTTGACCACGGCTTCAGCGGCTTCGGAGCTGCCACCGGAGCCATCCATCGACGCGCCGAGGTCGTTGATCACGACTTTTGCGCCGCGGCGGGCGAGTTCGAGGGCGTGGCAGCGGCCAAGACCGCCACCGGCACCCGTAACAATGGCAACGCGACCGTCAAAACGGATGTCAGACATGGGCTTTCTCCTGAAAAGTTTGGAGGTTTCACACCAGACGCTCACGTGAACGTCAAGCACATCCCTTGCGTCAGGCATTGCCTGCGTTGTCGCACCGTGTATCAGTTCCATTCTGGAATGCACCAGAGGAGGAAACAACATGCTCGCTTATGTCACGCTCGGCTCCAATGATACCGACAAGGCCTGCGCCTTTTACGACGCGGTTCTGGGGGAAATGGGGGCCAAACAGGTCTTCAATAATGGCCGCCTTTACTTCTACGGCACAGGACCTGGCGCACCCATGCTGGCAGTTGGCGGCCCGTACGACGAGAAGGCGGCCACTTGCGGCAATGGCGTCATGCCGGCCATCGCCGCACCGGACAATGCAACGGTCGACAAGGTCTACAACAAGGCTATCGAACTCGGCGCGCAGGACGAAGGCGCCCCTGGCCAGCGCATGCCGACCTTCTACGGCGCCTATTTCCGCGACCCCGACGGCAACAAGATCTGCGTCTGCAAGCTCGGCTGATCCGGCGCGACAGAAATTAAGGAGGCCCCCGGTCATGCGACCGGGGGCTTTTTGTATGGCAGCTAGTCGGCGGAATGCGACATTCGGACTACTGGCCGGTGAGTCCTCGGCGCTCGATGTCTACGAGCCATTTGGCAAAGAGATCATCGGATGGCTCGCCCATCTTGCTCATCGAGCCAACAAGTTCATTCGCTCGTGTTGGAATTTCCACTCCAAATTTCGACTGCAGCCAATTCCTGTATCTCATGGGCACCTTGGCAAGCGGCGCGTCCGGATTGCGATTATGCACCTCCAAGGGGGTCATCTCATATTCGTCAGGCCAACAGAGATCGACATAACCAATCGCCAGTAATTTAAGCAGATCGAGCGGCGACTTGGTCCACACACCAATCATGATAGATCCAGATCCGGAACCAAGATGCACAATGTGTTGTTGCCCTGCGTCATCCAACCAGAATGCCGCGCTCGAGCCATCCCAGCCAGTCTTCATGAAAGTGGATAGACGGGACATCTCCTGTTCGTCGCCACAACCCGTCCAAAAGTGGTCCGCAAACGGCTGGTGGAAATATGCTGCGCTTCCCCCCTTTTCGGAGAGGAAACTCGGATCGAGAACGCCGAAACTGTCACCTCGCTCAGTCGAGCCAACGCAACCGTTCTCGTCCATCCAATCAAATAGCATCGAAAATTCGATTGGCATTTGCATGCCATGCGGGAGTGTAGAAGTCATCAATTCGCGAAACGACATCTTACCGACTTATCCAATCACTAGGGCGAATCCAATGTCCATTTCGGGCCAAATCCTGCCGGTCGCTTCAATTGTCCGATAGCAGCAGGACCGTAAATCGCTCCACGCCTAATCCGGCCGCTCATCTTCCAGCTTCCCGGCATAGAAGCTGCGGATGTCGGCGGCGAGGGCCTTCAGGGCGCCGTCGTTCAGGTACATCATGTGGCCGCCCTGATAGTAGGTCATGGCCACCTGGTCCTGCGGGATGCCGTAGCGGGCGAAGGTGATCTCTGCGTCGAAGAAGGGGCAGATCAGGTCGAAATAGCCGCTCGCGACCATCACTTTCAGCGCCGTGTTGTGGCGCATGGCCGTCGTCAGCTGGCGCCCGGCATTCACATAGTGCGGCTCCCAGTACTCGCCTTCCGGCGCGTCGCGGAAATCCCATTGTTCGCCGGCGTCCGGGCTGGAGACCATGTAGGGCCGGTCCATTTCCACGCCGAGATCGGCGGCGAGATACTGGTTCATCAGCGCCGAATAGGCTGAGCTGACCGCATAGCTGGAAACATCGTCCTCCGGGCCTTCGGCGGCATCGTCTGCCTCATCCCCCAGATAGCGCCCGTCGAGCCGGCCAAGCGCCACGCCTTCGTCGCGCAGCAATTCCTTCTGGAAGCGGTGCATCAGGATACGGAGGTTCGACGTCTCGATATATTCCGGATCGAGCCCGGTGAAATAGGCGAGCCTGTCACGGATATAGGTGCGGTCTTCCGGGCTCAGCCGCTCGCCCTTCCACAGGGCCGGGCCGTATTCATCGCGCGCGAACGCCCGGGCCTCGGCCAGGAATTCCGCCTGCGGAACGCCTTGCCCGGCGCGGCCATGATACTGCGCCGCCGCCGCCATCGAGGGCAGGTAGGTGACATAGGAATAGACATTGTCATGGGCGGAGGTGGAGCCCTCATAGTCCAGCGCCTGCGAGATCAGCACGATGCCGTTGAGGGCAATGTCCACGTCGCCCACCGTCAGCTCATTGGCGAGATAGGCGGCGCGCGTGGTGCCGAAGCTTTCGCCGATCAGGTATTTCGGCGCGTTCCAGCGTTTGTGCTTGGTGATCCAGATGCGCATGACTTCGGCAATGGATGACTTGTCGCCCGCTTCGTTCCAATAGTCCTTGTCTTCGCCTTCGCCGATGGCCTGGCTGAATCCGGTGCCGACCGGATCAATGAAGACGAGGTCTGTCTGGTCGAGGATGGAGAGCGGATTGTCCACCATCCGGTAAGGCGCGGCGCCATCGTCTTCGTCGGCATCGCTGGCCACCACGACCCGTTTCGGGCCCAGAAGGCCCATGTGCAGCCAGACCGAGGCAGAGCCCGGCCCGCCATTGAACACAAAGGTCACCGGCCGGTCCGACCCGGCATCTTCCTTGATGTAGGAGATCGTGAACAGGCTGGCGGCCGGTTTGCCATCTTCATTCGTGATCTGCGTGTCGCCTGCCTCGACCGTGTAGGTCATCTTCTGGCGGCCGAACGTGCCGGTGTGGCGGCTTTCGAACATGACCGGATCGGGCACGGGGCGGGTTTCGGTCTCTTTCGGCGGGTCACCGGCTTTGGTGTCGGCAAAGGCGGGGGCGGTCATGGCCATGACGGCGGCCATGAAAAGGGCGCGCAATTTCATCGGGATCGGGTCTCCTTGACGTCCGGCGGGTCACCTCTCAGGAGATCGCGCCAGAGGTCTGATAATTAAGGCGAAAACCTATCCCTCGGGCCGCGCCTCGTCAAACCGCAGATTTACGTCCGGTGCAATCGGTCTGCAACCTGCCCAGCCGCTTGCCAGGCAGCATGGAACGCACCTGCCGAACAGATCAGTGCTTCCCCTGCGGCGGCCACCCGTTTAATCCATAAGGCTGTATCTTCGGGGAAGGGAGACTGGGCCGGGATGAACATCATGGGATTTGAATGGGGCTGGGACAACGCCCGCGCGTTGCTCGGCATCGCCATGATCTATGGCCTCTGCTGGGCCTGGTCTGAAAAACGCAAGCTGTTCCCGTGGAAAGTCGTCATCGGCGCCACGGTGATGCAGTTTGTCTTCGCCCTGATCCTGTTCGGCATTCCCTTCATCCGCTCCATCCTGTTCCGCGCCAATGACGTGGTTGACGGCCTGCAGGCCGCGACGCGCGCCGGCACGGGCTTTGTGTTCGGCTATGTTGGGGACAATGTCGCCGGGGCCGAACTGATGGACGGCACACCCCCGCCGCTCTTCTTCTTCCAGATCCTGCCCATCGTCATCGTCGTCGCCGCCCTGTCGGCCATGCTCTGGCACTGGGGCATCCTGAAATGGATCACCAATGGCTTCGCCTTCATCTTCCGGCGAGGCATGGGCCTTGGCGGCGCGACGTCGCTGGCCGTTTCCGCCAACGTCTTCATGGGCATGACCGAGGCGCCGGTGCTGATCCGGCCTTACATCAAGGGCATGACGCGGTCGGAACTGCTGATCATGATGACAGCGGGTTTCGCGACCATCGCGGGCTCTGTCCTCGTCGTGTACGGCTCGTTCCTCGAAGGCAAGATGGCGAACCCGCTGGCCCAGCTGCTGACAGCCTCCATCATGGCCGCGCCTGCGGCCGTTGCCGTCGCGCTCACCATGATTCCGGAAACCACGCCCGCGACCGAGCGGATGAAAGAGCCGGACTTCAACTACGCCTCCACCATGGATGCCTTCTCGCGCGGTGCGACAGACGGCCTGCAGATCGTGTTCAACATCGCCACCATGCTGATCGCGGCGCTGGCGCTGCTCTGGCTGGTCAATGCCGGGCTCGGCGCGCTTCCGGACGTTGCCGGTGCGCCGCTGTCGATTGAGCGTGTGCTCGGCTGGATCTTCGCCCCGCTGATGTACATGGTCGGCGTGCCGATGGAAGAGGCGGCCAAGTCCGGCTCCCTGATGGGCGTGAAGACGGTGCTGACCGAATTCGTCGCCTTCCTGCAGCTGGCCGAAGTGCCGCCGGACGCGATGGACCCGCGCACCCGCATGATCACCGCGCACGCGGTCTGCGGCTTTGCGAATTTCGGCTCCATGGGCATCCTGATCGGCGGCCTCTCGATCATCGAACCGAGCCGCCGGGATGACTTCCTGTCGCTCTCCTGGCGCACGCTGGTGGCGGGCACCTTCGCGACCTGCCTGTCGGCAGCCGTCGTCGGCGCGCTGCCGTATCAGCTGTTTGCGGGCGCGAACGGCTAAGCTGCTGACAAAAGCCTGACACGCAGGCGTGACCGGCTGCCCCTTGCGTGCCGCTGCGGTACGTACGACACACAAGGCTTCCGCTTGGGAGGAAGCGTTTATGCAGAGTGATAACGGCCGTAAAATTCACGGCGGCGCGAGCCGTTTGCCCCATGCTTCGGCGCTTTCCGGCGCTGTAGGGTTCGCATTCATGTTTGGTGCCCTGTCGGCGCAGGCACAACAGGCAGATGAAGCGCCGGTGACGCGCGATGTGCTTTCTCCGATTGAAGTGTGGGGTGACCGGAATGCGAATGATCCGGGAAGTTACTCCGCACTCGATGCCGCCGAAATCGACGCCACTGCCGCCGACCACCCCGCGGAAATCCTGAACCAGCTGCCCGGCGTGAACGTGCAGATGAATTCCGGGCAGGAGCACCTCATCGCTATCCGCTCGCCGGTGCTGACCGGCGGGGCCGGGCAGGGCAGTTTCCTGATCCTCGAGAATGGTGTCCCCACCCGCTCCCCTGCCTTCGGCAACGTCAATTCCCTGATCGAGCCGCACCACGAGGTCGCCGACGCCATCGAAGTCGTGCGCGGGCCGGGCAGTGCGAAATATGGCTCCAACGCTGTACACGGACTGATCAATGTCATCCTGCCGGAACCGGGCGAGGGCAGCGAAGTGCGCGCCTCCTATGGCACGCTCGGCCGCTGGCGCACCGACATGAAGCTGGACGAGGGCCAGCACTGGCTGGTGAACCTGTCGCTGCAGAAGGACAATGGCTGGCGCGACAATACCGATGTCAACCAGCAGAAACTCTCCGTCGTCGGCAAGTTCAATCCGGGCCTGTGGGACGCGACCGTCTGGCTGTCGGGCCAGAACCTTGAGCAGGAAACGGGCGGCTACATCGTCGACGCCGATGCCTACAAGGACGAGGACATCGCAAAGTCGAATCCGAATCCGGAAGCCTACCGCAATGCGTGGTCGGTCCGTGCGGGCGCGCGCCTCGAACGCCCCCTGTTCGATGGCACGCTCGTCCTGATGCCTTACGCGCATTCGCAGGCGATGATCTTCATGCAGCACTTCTTGCCCTACAACGGCATTGAGAAAAATGCCCACACCGGCGGCGGCATGATGGTGCGTTACGAGCAGCCCGTCTCCGAACAGCTCACCTGGCGCGTCGGCACAGACCTCGATGCCGCCAGCGGGTATTTGCGCGAAACACAATCGAGGACGACATTCGGCTTCAATCCGGCGAATGATCAATTCCCGCAAGGCGTCCACTATGACTATGACGTCGACACAACCGTCGCGGCGCTGTGGACCGAACTGGAATGGGCGCTGTCAGACGAAGTCCGCATCCTGGCGGGCCTGCGCGGCGAGAGCCACGATTATGACTACACGACCAAGGCGCCCGCTGGCATCAATGGCCGTTTCAACGTCCCGGCCAACCGGTCGGACTCCTATGAGTTCGTCACGCCGAAGCTCGGCGCGGTCTGGTCTGTCTCCGATACGGTCGATCTCTATGCCAACTATGCCCGCGGTGCCCGGGCGCCGCAGGTGTCGGATCTCTACCGCCTGCAAAGCCGGCAGGTCGTCGGGAAGAACGACACCGAAACGCTGGACAGTGTGGAACTCGGTGCACGCGGCGCAGCGCTCGACGGGCGGCTCGTCTTCGATGTCGCGGCCTACTGGATGGACAAGGAAAATTACTTCTTCCGCGACTCCGACGGCCTGAACGTGACCGACGGCTCGACCGAGCACAAGGGCGTGGAAGTCTCCGCCGCCTATGACCTGACCGATACGCTGTCCCTGTCAGGCAATGTGTCCTGGTCGGACCAGACCTACACGTTCGACCGGATCGTGGCGTCGGCCTCCAGCAGCATCCTCGATGGCAACGAGATCGACACCGCGCCGGAATGGCTCGCCAATGCGCGGCTGAACTGGCAGGCGACCGACCGCCTCGCCCTGTCGCTGAATGTCGAACATGTCGGCGAATACTTCACAGACCCCGGCAACCAGAACACCTATCCCGGCCACACCGTGCTCGGCGCCCGCGCAGCCTGGGCCTGGACCGATACGCATACGGTCTGGATCAATATTCGCAATCTGACGGACGAGCGCTATGCTGACCGGGCCGATGTGTCCTTCGGCAACCAGCGCTACTTCCCCGGCGAGCCGGTCAATGCCACCATCGGCATCAGCCGCACATTCTAGAACATAATCGGAGGAACCCCATGAAGCTCTATCACAGCCCCCAGGCGCCGAACCCGGATCGTGTCGTCTACTTCCTGCGTGCCAAGGGCAAGCTTGATGCGGTCGACCTCGAAGAAGTCTCGATCATGAAGCAGGAGCACAAGACGCCGGAATACCGTGAAGTCTCGCCCTTCGCGCAAGTGCCTGCGCTGGTGCTGGACGATGGCACCAAGATCACCGAGAGCCGCGCCATCTGCACCTATTTCGAAGGCATCTTCCCGGAGCCGAACCTGATGGGCGCCGACCCGAAGGAGAAGGCGCTGATCGAGATGTGGGACCGGCGCGTGGAGATTATGTTCTTCGTCCAGTTCGCCACCTGGTTCCGCAACGCGCATCCGATGATGGCGCCGCTGGAAGTACCGCAAAGCGCCGAGGCCGCGGCCAAGGGCGAAAAGGCCGCAAAGAAAATGGCGGAACGGTTCGACGCCCACCTCGCCGACAATGAGTTTCTCGCGGCCGGCCGGTTCTCCATCGCGGACATCACGCTTTTCATCGCCTGCGGCTTCTGCCGCGTGATGAAGTATGAGCCGCACAAGGAGCACGCCAATCTCGGCCGCTGGTATGAGGCCATGAAGGCGCGCGGCTTCGCGGGCTAGGCCATCGCTTCGGCGATCAGCTGGTAGGAGCGGATCCGGTCTTCGTTCCGCTCCGCCAATGTCAGGATGAACAATTCGTCAGCGCCATGTTCGCCCGCAAAGGCGGACAGGCGCGCGGCGACATCGTCTGCCGCGCCGATCACGCCGCGCCCCTCGGCGGCGGCCAGAGCCTCAGGTGAGGCGGCGGCGATCACGGCATCGGCCTCCGTAGACGGAACGAAGGCGCGGAAGTCTCCCGTGCTGCGGGCCAGGTTCCAGGCAATGGCGGGTTTGGACAGGCGGCGGGCCTCCGCCTCTGTCTCCGCGGCGAGGGCGACGAGGCCAACGGCGGCGTAGGGCTCTGCGGCAAAGGGCGAAGGCTGGAACGCCTTGCGGTAGGTTTCAAGGGCAGCGCCCGCCCCGCCCGGCGCCAGGAAATCCGCAAAGGCGAGCTTCAGGCCCATCGCCCCGGCAAAGGCCGCCGAGTCCGGCGAGGAGGACAGCATCCACAAATCCGGCCGGGCGCCGCGCGGGCCGACATGGATGCCCGTCGCCCGGTGGTTCTCCGGCAGGGGCGCCTCACCGCTCGCATCCAGCATCCAGTCCATCAGCATGCGCAGCATGGTCGGGAAGGCCTGCGCGCCGGGGCCGAGCAGGGCGGCGGAGGTGCGCGGGTCCGCCCCGGTCGCCCGGCCGACGCCCAGTTCGATCCGGCCCGGCGCCAGCGCTTCGAGCGCGCAGAATTGCTCGGCCACTTTCAGCGGCGAATAATTCGGCAGCATCACCCCGCCCGAGCCGAGCTTCAGATGCTGTGTGCGCTGCGTCAGCGCCGCGATCAGGACTTCCGGCGCAGCGCCCGCGAAACTGCGCGCATTGTGATGTTCCTGCACCCAGAACGACCGCCAGCCCCGCCCGTCCAGTGCCCCGGCCAGGGCAAGCGTGTTCTCAAAAGCATCCGCGGCGGTCTGGCCCTCGAACAATGGAGATGGATCGAGTATCGAGAGGACGGGTTTCATGGCTCCCCTGATGCGCTAAGCAGGAGGGTGAAACAAGACAAGGAAGCGATTTCATGCGGTATCTGGCGGCGTCCCTTCTCCTTCTTCTGGCGGCCTGTGTGCAGCCATCGGCCTTCGGTCCGCAGGTCCGCGCCGTGCCGATGGATGATCTGAGGGCCGCGGCGCCGTCCGGCCGGCTTTCCGGCGTGGCCCAGCCGGTGGCCTACCGGGTGGAGATGACCGTCGACCCGCGGGAGGCGGCCTTCGCCGGGCATGTCGGGATTGACGTGAACCTGCAGACATCCGCGCCGGGGATCTGGATGCACGGGGCCGATCTCGATGTGTCCTCGGTCACGGTGACGGCAGGCGGCGAGACCCGGCCAGCCAGCTGGACCGAAGTGGACCCGACCGGCGTGGTCTGGGTAGGTTTTCCGAACCGAGTTCATGCGGGCGGCATTACGCTGACCATCGACTATACCGCCGCCTTCGACGCGAACCTCGCCGGGCTGTTCCGGGTGGAGGAAAAGGGCGAAGCCTATGCGCTGGCCAAGTCCGAAAGCATCCAGGCCCGCCGTTTCCTGCCAAGCTTTGACGAGCCGGGCTTCAAGGCGCCGTTCGATTTCACGCTGATTGTACCGGAAGACATGCTGGCCATCGGCAACACGCCGGTCGCATCGCGCGTCCCGGACAAGCCGGGCTTTGACCGGGTGACCTTCCTGCGCACCCGGCCGCTGTCGACCTATCTCCTGTCGGTCGCCGTCGGTAATTTCGAGAAAGTCCCCGCCGGGACGATCCCGGTGAATGCGCTGCGCGACTGGCCTGTGCCGCTGACGGGCTATGCCCGCGCAGGCAAGGGCGAGGAGCTGGACGCAATCCTCTCGATCACGCCGGCCATCGTGGAGTTCTTCGAAGAAGCGCTGGAACAGCCCTATCCTTATGAAAAGCTGGACATTATCGCCGCGCCGCAATGGCCGTCGGGGGCGACCGAACTCGCCGCCGCGATCACTTACCGGGAAAGCCGCATTCTCGCCAATGAGACGTCCGGCGCCCTGTTCCTGCGGTCCATGAAAGGTGTCCACGCGCACGAGCTGTCGCATATGTGGTTCGGCGATCTCGTTACCCCGCCCTGGTGGGACGATCTCTGGCTGAAGGAAGGCATTGCCAGCTGGGCCGAGCCGGCCGTGCTCAGCGTGCTGGAACCGGATGGCGGGTACGACATTCAGGCCGTCGCCGATGCGGTTGCCGCCATGCGGCTCGACAGCCTGTCCAGCGCCCGCGCCGTGGCCCAGCCGATCACGGAGAATGCCGACATCCGCAACGCCTATGATGCGATCACCTACAACAAGGGACAGGCCGTTCTGGGCATGGTGGATGCGTGGTTCGGGCCGGACCAGTTCCGTCCGGCGCTGGGCAAGTATATCGCCGAATATGCCGACGGGGCCGCTGACAGCGAGGAGTTCTTCCGCGCCATCGGCCGGACAACGGGCAATCCGGATATCGGCCAGTCGCTGAAGACGTTCGTCACCCAGAATGGCGTCCCGCTTCTGGAGACAGACCTTCAGTGCACAAGCATTGGGGCCAAGGTCGTCCTTGAACAGAGCCGCTATCGCCCGCTGGGCTCCGATGCGGACCCAAATCGACACTGGATCGTTCCGGTCTGCGTGTCCTGGCGCGAGGGGGATGCGTCAGGACGGTCCTGCACGCTCCTGAAGGCGCGCCGCCAGGTCATGCCGCTGGAGGGGGCAACATGCCCGGACGCCTACCATCCGAATGCCAACGGCACCGGCTATTACCGGTTCAATCTTGCGGGCGACGGCTGGGACAAGCTGATCGCCGTCCTGCCCGGTCTGTCCGCAGCCGAAGCGCTGACCGCGATCGACAGCGCCGAGGCGGACTTCGATGCCGGGGAAATGGATGCGGCCACGCTGCGCCGGGTGCTCGCCGCCGGGGCGCAGCATGACGATGCCGCCGTCGCCGCCGCGGTGCTGGGCATCTATGCAGACCTGATGGAGCAGCTGGACGATGCCGCAGGCCTGCGCGCCGATGCTGAGGCCGCGTCCGCCCGCCTGCGCGCGCAGATGATGGATCAGGGGGGCGATCCGGAACTGGAAGCCAGCCTGGCGGAGTTCGATGCCACGATCCTGAAGCAGGAAGCGGCCCGGACCGACCTCTCCGCGAAAATGGACACATGGCTCACCGACCCGGAGGCGGACGGGAACCTGTCCAGCGACCTCTACGCGTCAGGGCTCCTCGTCCTGCTGGATCAGGGCGGGCAGGCGGCGTATGACCGTGTGCTGACGGCCTATGACGAGATCGACAACCCGGCCTTCGGCCAGTCTGTCGCCAGGGCGCTGGGCAGTGTGACGGATCCGGATCAGGCCGCCCGCACGCGGGGCCTGATCGCCTCTGCCGCACTCGGCCCGCGTGAAACCTACACCATGGCCCTGTTGCAGATGAAAACGCCGGAAACGCGCGAGGCGATGTGGGCGTACCTCGAAGAAAATTTCCCGGCCTTCCTGAAAGCCATCCCGGCCCAGTGGAAACGCCGCACGCCGCGGCTGGCGTCCTATTTCTGCGACACCGAAGGCCTTGATGCGCTGAACGCCCTGTTCGCAGAATATGGCGATCTCGCCGAAGGGCACGCGCGCGAACTGTCGCTGGCGCGGGAGCAGATTCATCTCTGCATGGCCCGGAAAGCCGCGACGGAGGCGGACCTTGAAGCCGCCTTCGCCGCCCCCTAGCTGGTGGGAAACGCTCTTTAAGCGTTCTTGCCTTAAGCGTTTTTAATCGTCAGGCCGCCATCGACCGGGATGTGCACGCCGGTCATGAAGCTGGCCGCCGGCAGAACACAGGAGAGGGTAATGTTCGCCACCTCCTCCGGAATGCCGTAACGGCGCAGCGGCACGCGGCGCTTGGCGTAGATTTCCTTGTGCTCGTCCGGAATGCCGGCGGTGATGCCGGTCTTGATCGGGCCGGGGCAAATGCAGTTCACGGTGATGCCTTCGCGGCCAAGGTCCACGGCGAGGCCGCGGGTCAGGCCGATGACGCCATGCTTTGCGGCGACATAGGGCGAATTGCCGGGCGTTGCACCCAGACCTTCCGTGGACGCCACATTCACGATCCGGCCATACCCGGCCTTGCGCATATAGGGCAGCGCCGCGCGGATGGCGCGCTGGTGGCTGGTCAGCATGACATTGATGCTGGGGCCCCAGCTGTCCTCATAGCTTTCTTCGGCGATATTGGCCGGGATCGCGAACCCGGCATTGTTGACCAGGATTTCCAGCCCGCCGAAATGCGCGGCCGTCTCGTCGATCACGCGCTTGATGGCGTCGGCATCGCCGACATCCATCGCCCAGCCCTTCACATGATTGATCCCGGCGGCCTTGATCTCCTCGACCACGGCATCGACGGCGTCCTGCTTCAGGTCCGTGACGGCAACATTGGCGCCTTCGCGGGCAAACAGGTGGGCGGTGGCCCGGCCCATGCCGCTGGCGGCGCCGGTGATGAGGGCGGTCTTGCCCTTGATCGAGCGCGACAGCGCTTCATAGGGTGGCTGGCTCATAGGGGTTTCCTCTCTCTTCTTTTCTTGATTGTCCCGGAGAAGTTCAGGACAGGGCGTCCGTCTTCTCCGCTTACGATTCCCCGGATGAAGCTCAGCGATCCGCCGTCTCGCAGGATGTCTCCGCGCGCTTCCAGCCGTTCGTTCTCCACGACCGCATCGACGAATTCCGAGGAAAAGGCGACCGTGACGCCGGTAAATCCCTCTGTTGTGCCGTGCCCGAGGGCAAACAGCGCAAAATCGGCGAAACTCATCAGGCAGCCGCCATGCACGACGCCGTTGGCGTTCAGATGCTTGCGTTCCACCCGGAAGGCGGCGACCGGTCCCTGCTCGTCAACCTTGAAATAGAACGGCCCGGCCGTCTCGTGTTCATATGGATCGTCGGTCCAGGTGAACCATCCTGCGAACTCGCCTGATTTCTCGATTGTTTTGGTCACGCTGCCTCCCTGTATTCCGGGCGGCACGATACCGCACGGTTACCCTTCGACAAGCGTGCCGTTGGGGAATAGATTACCCCGGCGAACAGACAGAATAATGGAACAAGGAAGCAGACCATGGCCTTCGACGCCGAGATCCGCGACGCCCTGATCGAACAGGTGCGCCGCTTTGTGACCGAGAAATGCGTACCGGCCGAGGCGGACGTCTCTGAAAATGACGAGGTGCCTCAGTCCATCGTCGACGAGATGAAAAGCCTCGGCCTGTTCGGCATCGCCGTGCCGGAGGAATATGGCGGCCTTGCCCTCGACATGGAGACCGAATGCCTTGTCGCGTTCGAACTGGGCCAGACCTCTCCGGCCTTCCGTTCGGTCGCGGGCACGAATATCGGCATCGGGTCGCAGGCGCTCGTCCTGTTCGGCACCGAGGAGCAGAAATCGAAATGGCTGCCGGGCGTCGCCTCGGGCGACCTGATCGCCAGTTTTGCGCTGACCGAGCCTGAAGCCGGCTCGGACGCTGCCAGCCTCAAGACGAAAGCCATCCGCGACGGCGATCATTACGTCCTGAACGGCACCAAGCGGTACATCACCAACGCCAACAAGGCCGACATCTTCACGGTCATGGCCCGTACAGATCCTGACACGCCCGGCGCCAAGGGCGTCTCGGCGTTCGTGGTCGAGCGGGACACGCCCGGCGTCTCCGTCGGCGTGCCGGAGAAGAAGATGGGCCAGCAGGGCGCGCATATCTGCGACGTGATCTTCGAAGATGCCCGCGTGCCGGCCAGCAACATGATCGGCAAGGAAGGCGAGGGCTTCAAGGTGGCGATGAGCGTGCTGGATAAGGGCCGCCTGCACATCTCTGCCGTCGCGACCGGTGTCTCCAAGCGCCTGATCCGCGAAATGGTGAACTATGCGCTGGAGCGCAAGCAGTTCGGCAAGCCGATCATGGAACACCAGATGATCCAGGCGATGATCGCCGACAGCCAGGCCGAGACCTATGCGGCCGAGTGCATGATCATGGATGCTGCCCGCCGCCGCGATGCGGGCGAGGACGTCACCCTGCTCGCCTCATCCACGAAACTGTTCGCCACTGAGGCGTGCGGCCGGGTTGCGGATCGCGCGGTGCAGGTGTTCGGCGGCGCAGGTTACGTCTCCGACTATGGCATCGAGCGCTTCTACCGCGACGTCCGCATCTTCCGCCTCTATGAGGGCACCAGCCAGATCCAGCAGATCATCATCGCCCGCGAACTCGCCCGGGCGGCCAAGAAAGGCACCCTGTAAGGGCGCACATTTGCCTCTGCGGGCACACCGGGTAGAATTCCCGTTCGCCCGCAGAGGCCATTTAAAAAGACCGGGATAACAGGAAACGCACTCAGATGTTCGAACACGACCCCACAGACCCGCATGAAGTCGGCCTTGATGCGGATCGCCTCGCGGCGGTTCCGGCCTTTTTCAAGGAAAACTATCTCGACACCGGCAAGCTGCCCTGCATGGCGACGCTGATTTCGCGCAATGGCGAGGTCGCGCTGGAAGACTATTCCGGTACGACGCATCTGGGCGAAGGCGACCCGATCGGCCCGGACACGATCTTCCGCATCTATTCCATGACCAAGCCGCTGACCTCGCTCGCGGCGATGATCCTGTTCGAGGAAGGCAAGCTGCGCCTGGAGCATGAGGTCGCCCGCTACATTCCGGAATTTGCGGATGTGAAGGTCTTCGATGGCGGCACGCGCGAAGGCTACACGGTGCGCGATCCGGACCGGCCGATGCGGGTGCTGGACCTGTTCACCCACACGTCCGGCCTCACCTATGGCTTCATGATGCAGAATGAGGTGGACGCCCTCTACCGCAAGGAGAAGATCGGACGTCCGGACGAGACGCTGCAGCAGATGGCAAAGCGCCTCGCCGGCCTGCCATTGCTCTGCTCGCCGGGGGAAGAATGGTGGTACAGCCACTCCATCGATGTGCTGGGCGCCATCGTCGAAATCGTTTCCGGCATGGAGCTGGACGAGTTCTTCCGCCAGCGGATCACCGGCCCGCTGGGCATGGTCGACACCGAATTCTGGGTGCCGGAGGAGAAACTCCCCCGCCTCATGGCCTGCTATGAGAAGCACGCCATCACCGGCGAAGTGAAGCTTGCCGACCCGGCCGGGGCTGAGTCGAAGCTCTACGCGAAACGCCCGACGCTGCTGAACGGCGGCGGCGGCCTCGTCTCCACGGTGCGCGATTATCACCGGTTTGCCCTGATGCTGCTGCGCGGCGGCACGCTGGACGGCGCGCGCATCATCAGCCCCAAGACCTGGGAATTCATGCGCCAGAACCACCTGCCGAATGGCGAGACGATGCGCAGCATGGGCCGGTCCATGTTCAGCGAAGTCATGTCGCCGGGTGTCGGCTTCGGTCTTGGCGGCTCGGTGGTCACCGATGTGGTCGCCAGCCAGCAGCCGGGCAGCGAAAGTACATTCAGCTGGGGCGGCCTCGCCTCCACCTTCTTCTGGGTCGATCCGGAAGAAGAAATCATCGGTGTCCAGATGACCCAGATGATGCCATCCTCGGCCTATCCGATGCGCGTCCAGTTCCAGCAGTTGGCTTACGCGGCCATCGACTGGTGATCTGCATCAGGCGGTTTTTTGCTGTCGTCTTCCTTGCGCTTCTCGCAGCAGGTTCGGCGCAGGCACAGCATTGGGCCAGCTACAAGCATGAGAACTCCCCCGCCGGGGCGTTGTACCAGGACTTTGTCGGGCGTCCGTATCAGGGTGTTGATGAGGAGCGCGCAGCGCTTCGCGACTTTGCTGACCGCTACATGGCGCTTTCCGGTCCAAACGGTGATGCGTGCTTTTACGGCTGCGGGGCGGGTCGCGCAGGCATTGGCCCGAATATCACCCATCCGGAATTCCGCCTGTACCTGGCGTACACGGCAATCGCGGAAGCAGAAGTCAGCAGAAACCTTCCGGGCGATGCGGTGTACGCCCTGTCCGCGGCGGCGCAGCTTGTTGCGGTCTGGAAGGCGGAATATGAAGCGGCCGTGTTTGAAGTCATGTCTTTAGATGAAACGCGTTCGGAGGCAGATCAGAGCGTTCTGTCATTCTTATATGGCAGGGGATGGGTTTATTATTCCGGTTGCGTCGGCATGGATGCACCGTTCGATGAACTTGCCGGCCACATCGATGAGATTGCTCTGACTGCGCTGCAATCGCCGGCGATTTCAAAGGCCGATTCAAATCGGCTGAACGCGCTGCGGGCGACCCTGCCTGAATTGGGGCGTGGCGTGTGGGCGGACGAGATACAGCCTTAGCGCCCCATCATGACGTTGCCTGATGTCCCCCCGCCGCAACAAAGGCCCAGCGCCCGCCTCGTCATTCTTGATGCGGCGGGCCGGGCGCTGCTGTTCCGTTTCCGCTTTCCGGACCGCACGTTCTGGGCAACGCCCGGCGGCGCGGTGGACGAGGGCGAAACTTTCGAGCAGGCCGCGCGCCGCGAACTGCTTGAGGAAACGGGCCTGATGGGAGACCTCTCCGGCGAGGTGCACCGGCGCTACACGGTCTTCACCGGCCCCTCCGGAAACCGGGTGGAGGCGGACGAGCGCTATTTCTGCCTGCGCACGGAAGGCGCGGAAATCGACCGCTCGCGCTGGGAGCCGGTCGAGCAGGAGATGATCGCAGAGACCGCCTGGCTTTCGCCTGCTGATATCCGGGCCTTGCCGGACCCGGTATTTCCGGAGAACTTCGCCGACCTTGTCGATTATCTGAAAGAGGCGCCCCGCGCATGAGCGAGCCAACCGCAAATCCCGTCCGCGACGCGATCCTGGAACTGACCGAGGCGGCCGGTCCCGGAAAGTCCATCAGCGCCGAACAGGCGGCCCGGGCCGTCAGCGAGAAGAACTTCCAGCGCGTCCTGAAAGATGTGCGGGCCGAAGCCATTCGCCTGCATACCGAAGGCACGGTGTTGATCTATCGCAAAGGCAAGCCGGTGGAGGATCCGAAAGCCTTCAAGGGCGTCTACCGGCTCGGGCGTCCTGCTGCGTCCTGATGGCGAAGCCGCCGGACCCGTTCCATGAATTCGTCATGGAGCTGTTCATGCCGATGGGGCCGGTCAGCGTGCGGCGCATGTTCGGCGGCGCGGGCGTTTTCAAGGACGGCCTGATGTTCGCCTTGCTGTCAGATGACGTGATCTATCTGAAAACCGACGCGGCCCTGCGCGCCGCGCTGGAAGCCGAAGGCTCCGAGCCGTTCATCTGGACCCGGCAGCGCGACGGCAAGCAGACGGACATGGGCTATCTCAGTCTGCCGCCGGATGCGATGGACGAGGCGAATCTGGCGAGCGAATGGGGGCGCAAGGCGTTCGCCGTGGCGCTGGCCGCGAAGGCAAAAAAGCTCAAATAGGGCCCGTCAGACGCCACTATATATGGTGTATAGACGGTCTGTAGATTGGATTTGTGAGGGTCTGAGCGGCGGCTTATCCAACACCGGAATTCTCCTCCTGGTTGGAAGGAGTCTATTCCCCGTAGCGGCGCAGCTCGCTCTTCGCCCGGCCTTTGGTAACCGTCACGACATAGAGCCGGTCATACTCTGTGGCCTCGACAATCGGCGCGCCGGGCTTGCCGCCGAGCTGCTTCACAAGGTCCGGAATTGTATTGGAATGGCCGACGACCAGCATGGCACCGGGGGTGGCTTTCAGCTGGTTTGCAAAGACGTCCTGGCGGCGCGCATCATAGAGCTGTACGGGCAGGCCGGTGCTGTTCGCGGTCGGCTTGGCGGTCGAGATCGTGCGCTTGGTGTTCGTTGACCAGATTTCGGTCAGGCCTGCGCCCTGTAGCTCCTGTGACAGGATGTCGGCGCGGGCGCGGCCCACGACGGTCAGGTCCGGATCGTCCCCGGCCTGTTTTTCCGCATGGCGGACCAGGTAAATCGTTGTGTCTGGCGGCGTGGGCGTGCTGGCACAGGCGCCAATCGCCAGGAACGACAGGGCTGCGACGGTGGCGCGGCGCGTCAGGCTCATGCTGCGACGGGGCGATCCACCGGATCGTCCAAAGAGAAGGCTTCCGGCGTTGAGCCGTGTGCTCTCAGGTGCTGCAGCTTCTGCCATCCGTCCTCCATCGAAACGCGTTCGCCCTTCGGGGCCCACCACATCACAAAGCCGGGGCCAGCCGAACGGTCGATTTCCGTTGACAGGCGCCGCATGCTCGGCGGGTGGGTCCGGCCGGAATACGAAAATTCCTGGAGGTGCTCAAGCGACGTCCAGCCCCCCATGGTCGAAACATCCGGGGCTCCCATGCCTTCCGGATATGGAAAAATGCCGTCCAAAGGCATCCACACACCGTCAGGGCGACGCACGCCATGACGGTGGAAGTGCAGGCCTTCAAAGCTTGCGGCATCCGCAAAAACACGCGGCATGATGCTCACGAAAATACGGATAAACTCATTTTCCAGACTGAACGCCCCAAGTGGGCGCGCACAGTTGAAATGAATAAGGCGATAACCCATCCCCAGCCTCCTGAAGAGCAAGGAAATACCCAGAAGGAATTACCCCATTCTTAAAGGCCGGTCCGTAACCGTCATAAATCTTAGGTTACTTTCCCTGAAATTTTGCCGGGCGCTTTTCGAGGAAGGCCTTCACGCCTTCGGCAAAGTCCGCTGTCCGGCCCGCTTTGCGCTGTGCGAGGCGTTCTTCGTGCAGGGCTTCGCCAAGATCGGTTTCGGTGGCGTCCCAGATCAGTTTGCGCATGCCGGCCAGAGCGACCGTCGGGCCCGCTGAAAGGGTTTCGGCCCATTCCATCGCGGTGGCCATCAACTGGTCATCCTCGACCACTTTGTTGATCATGCCCCACTCCAGGGCTTTGTCGGCGGGCAGTTTTTCGCCGAACAGGGCCATTTCCATGGCGCGAACCCGGCCGACCGTGCGGGCCAGCAGCCAGGTGGAACCACCATCCGGCACAAGGCCGATGCGGCGGAAAGCCTGCAGGAAGTAGGCGCTTTTCCCGGCGACGATCACGTCTCCCATCAGGCCGATGGAGCAGCCGACCCCTGCTGCCGCGCCGTTCACGGCGGTGATGACCGGATGCGGGTGTTCGCGGATGGCGACGATCATCGGGTTGTAATGCGTGTCCAGCGGGCGGCCGGCGTCCGGCTTGGAGCCCGGATGGCTCAGTGACGGCCCGTTGACCTTGCCCAGATTGGCGCCCGAACAGAAGCCCCGGCCATTCGCCGTAATCACGGTGCATCGCGCCTCGTCCGCCGCTTTTTCGAGGGCGTGCAGCATCTCCTGTGCGGTGTCGACACCGCACGCATTCATCGTCTTCGGATCGTTGAAGGCGATGACGGCGATATTGCCCTTCAGTTCGTAGGAAATCAGCTCGTAGCTCATGGTCGCCCTCCCTTTGGCGTGGATCTGTGTCTGACGCGCAATCTAGCCCGGGCTGGCGGCTTGTGAACGCCTCACCCGGCGGCAAGCCCAATCTTCCATTGTTAAGCCCTGAACGTGCGCTACACTGTTCAGAACAACCGATAAGCAGGGAGATCGGATCCATGGCCCTTGATAGCGCCCCCACCACCGGCATGACCGGCATTCTCGCCAGGCAGAAAGCGGCTCACATTCGGGACGGGATTCCATCGACCGCAAAGCGGATTGAATGGCTCGACAAGGCGATTGATCTCCTGATCACCTATAATGACGAACTGGTCGACGCGATGTGCCAGGACTTCGGGCACCGGTCCAAGGACCAGTCGGGCTTCACCGATATCGCGAGCTCCATCGGCGCCCTGAAGCATGCCAAGAAGCACGTCGCCAAATGGATGCGTCCGGAAAAACGCAAGTCGGAATTCCCGCTGGGTCTGCTCGGCGCCCGGTCGCAGATCCAGTACCAGCCGAAGGGCGTGATCGGCGTCATCAGCCCGTGGAACTTCCCGGTGAACCTGACCTTCGCACCGCTGGCGGGTGTGTTCGCAGCTGGCAACCGCTGCATGATCAAGCCGTCGGAATTCACGGAAGTCACATCCGAAGTGATGAAGAAGGCAATCGCCCAATACTATGATGAGGAAGAAGTGGCTGTGATCACCGGCGGACCGGACATCGGCGCCGAGTTCACCAAGCTGGCCTTCGATCACATCCTCTTCACCGGGGCGACCTCCATCGCCCACCACGTCATGCGCGCTGCGGCCGACAATCTGGTTCCGCTCACGCTGGAACTTGGCGGCAAGAGCCCCGTTGTGCTGGGCCGGTCGGCAGACATGCAGAAAGCGGCCAACCGCATCATGGCCGGCAAGGCGTTGAATGCCGGGCAGATCTGCCTGGCGCCGGATTATGCGTTCGTGCCGAAGGAAAAGACCGCCGATTTCGTCGCTGCCGCGACCCAGGCGATCGAGACGATGTATCCGAGTGGCCTGAAGGACAATGAGGACTACACCTCCATCGTGAACCAGCGCCACTATGACCGTCTGATGGGCTATATCGACGAAGCGAAATCGAAGGGCGCAGAGGTCATCGAGATCAATCCGACCGGGGAGAATTTCTCCCAGCAGCCGTATCACAAGATTCCGCCGCATATCATCGTTGACCCATCCGACGATCTGAAAGTGATGCAGGATGAGATCTTCGGGCCGATCCTGCCCATCAAGTCCTATTCCGACACCAAGCAGACGATCGATTATATCAACGCGCATGACCGGCCGCTGGGGCTCTACTATTTCGGTGAAGACGCTGCGGAAAAGGATATGGTGCTGAACAACACCACGTCTGGCGGCGTGACCGTGAATGATGTGATCATGCATGTCGGCCAGGAAGACCTGCCGTTCGGCGGCGTGGGCCCGTCGGGCATGGGCTCATATCACGGCCGGGAAGGCTTCATGGAATTCAGCCACAAGAAGGCTGTCTTTACACAGACGGGCAGCGAGATGATCGCCATGATCCGCCCGCCTTACGGTGAGAAATTCCGCAAGCAGGTCCAGGGCCGGCTGAAGCGCTGATCGCCTGGCCATCCAACAAAAAAGCCCCTCATCCGGCTGGATGAGGGGCTTTTTTTGATCGGCTGGAAATTTAGCGTTTCAGGAAGGCCGGGATGTCGTTGCCGAAGCCTTTCACCTTTTCCGGTGCCGGATCGAGGATCAGATCATCATCCTTGCGCTTGCGGTCCCGCGTCGGCTTTTCCTTGCGCTCGGCGCGTTCCCGCTTGGGCTTCTCGCTCTTTTCGGGCTTCTCAGGCTTCTCGCTCTTTTCAGCCTTCTCCGGCTTCTCAGGCTTTTCGGCCTTCTCCGTTTTTGCAGGCTTCTCGGCTTTTACAGGCTTTTCAGCCTTGGCCGGCGTGTCCTCGCGCGCGGTGTCTTCCGGCGGTTTGGCGACGGCGGTTTCGCTCTCGGCTTCTGGTTCTTCCTGCCGGCTACGGCCGCGTGCGCCGCGCGGGGAACGTTCGCTGCGGCCCCCACGGCTGCGTCCGCTATCGCGGCTGCTGCCACGGCGTCCGCGTCCGGTTTTTTCTTCCGGCGGCAGGTTTTCAAGCTCTTCGAGCAGGCCGTCCGGCATGTATTCTTCGACATCCTGCTTGAGCATCTTGAGGACAAAGCCCCAGGATTTCTCATCGACCGGCGAGACCAGGGTGAAGCTTTCGCCTGTGCGCCCGGCGCGGCCGGTCCGGCCGACCCGGTGGATGTAGTCTTCATCTTTCGGCGGCGGACCATAGTTGAACACATGGCCGACATCCGGAATGTCGAGCCCGCGGGCCGCAACATCGGAAGCCACCAGGAGTTTCAGGTCCCCGTCCCGGAATCTCTGAAGCGTTTCCGTCCGGACGGACTGGGGCAGGTCGCCGTGAATCGGCGCGGCATCGTGCCCGTGTTTGGTCAGGGACGCGGCGACAATATCGACTTCGACCTTGCGGTTGCAGAAGACGATCCCGTTTTTCACATCGCGCGATTCAATGACGCGGCGCAGCGCCGTGCGCTTGGCCTTTGCCCCGTCGGTCGGCAGGTGGACGACATGCTGGCTGATCGTGGTCGCCGCATCCGTGGGCCGGGCGACTTCGATCTTCACCGGATCGCGCTGAAAGGTTTTCGCCAGGCGCTGAATATCGGTCGGGAAGGTCGCGGAGAACAGCAATGTCTGGCGGCGCGGCGGCAGCTTGGAGCAGATCTTTTCGATGTCCGGGATAAAGCCCATGTCGAGCATGCGGTCGGCTTCGTCGATGATGAAGTATTCCACGCCCATCAACAGCAGCTTGCCGCGATCGAACTGGTCGAGCAGGCGGCCCGGCGTGGCGATCAGGACGTCGACGCCGCGTTGCAGCAGGCCTTCCTGTTCCTTGAAGCTCACGCCGCCGATCAACAGCGCCATGGTCAGCTTCAGGTGTTTGCCATATTTCTCGAAGCTCTCGGCAACCTGTGCGGCGAGTTCGCGCGTCGGGCAGAGAATGAGACAGCGCGGCATGCGGGCACGGGCGCGGCCTTTCGACAGGCGGTGGATCATCGGCAGCACGAAAGCGGCCGTCTTGCCGGTGCCGGTCTGGGCGATGCCGGTGACGTCGCCGCCACTGAGAACATGCGGGATGGCTTCGGCCTGAATGGGGGTCGGGGTCTTGTAGCCCGACTCGTCCAGGGCTTTGAGGATGTTCGGGGCAAGCCCGAGGTCGGCGAATGTCGTTTCAGTCAATGTGTGTCGTTCCTAGGATGGAAGTTGTTACCCGGTGCGGCCCGAATGGCCGCCAACATTCCGCTTTCCGCACTGTAATGTGCGTTCCGCGGACCGGGCGCTTTCCATGCCCGGAGCGTCTTGTGCGCTGCACATAGTGTATTTTGGGCTTGACGTGAAGGGGCTGCGTTCAGGACCGGGAGTTAGCCCCCGGCGGTCATGTCCCGGTATTTCATGACATCTTCAACCAGCGACTTCAGCACCCGTTTGGATTGGCCCATGTCGGAGAGTTGCCCGGGCACAGTGATCGCGGCCGTCATCAGGGTGCCTTCCTCGCGGACTTCCAATGTGATGTTCAGGTCACCTTCCCAGGACCAGATGGAAGACAGCATCTTCGAGCGGATGATACATCCATTGGTCGCGTCGGTGATGTCTTCCAGCGGCTGGCTCCGGCTGGCGAGGGAGCAGAGGACGGCGGCCAGGGTTTCACCAAACGTATTGCGGAAGCCCTGTGTGACATCCCGGCTGGTTTTCATGCCCAGCTTTGCCGAGATCGGCAGGGAGATGTCCTTGATGAGTTTGAGCGGCGGAGCGGGGCCTGCCCCCGTGATGAGCATGACCGGGCGGGCAAACTCGTAAAACTGCTCGGCCGACATGCCCTTGGGGTTCTCCCCCGTCACCGCTTCGATCCGGGCGCGCACCTCGGGATGCCCCATGATTTCACGCGGGACCATGGAGGCGCGCCAATCAAGGGCGGGGTCGACTGAATCCAGGGAAGATGGCGCGGTATCCGTTTCAGATCCGGCTCTCGGTGCACCGCATTGGGCGCAAAATCTGTCCGTTTCGCCGAATTTCCGGCCGCACTGCGTACAGAACATGGTCGGGTCCCCACGACTTTTGCCGCAGGGACCCTACCGTAATTATGCGCCCGCGTCAGCGAGGTTCTGGTTCACGAAGTCCCAGTTCACCAGGCTCGTCAGGAAGGTGTCCATATAGTTCGGACGGGAGTTCTGGTAGTCGAGATAGTAGGCGTGTTCCCACACATCCATGGTCAGGAGCGGGGTGGTGCCGTCTTCCGTCAGCGGGGTTTCGGCGTTCGGGGTCTTGGTGATGGCCAGCTTGCCATCTTTCAGGACCAGCCAGGCCCAGCCCGAGCCGAACTGCGTGCCGCCAGCCGCCTTGAACGCTTTGACGAACTCGTCATAGCCGCCGAGGTCACGGTCGATCAGTTCTGCGGCCTTGCCATGCGGCTTGCCGCCGCCGCCGGGTTTCATCGAGTGCCAGTAGAAGGTGTGGTTCCACACCTGGGCGGCATTGTTGAACATGCCGGCCTTCGATGCATCGGCCGCTGCGATTTTGACGATTTCCTCAAGCGACTTGCTTTCGAGGTCCGTGCCCTCGATCAGGCCGTTCAGGTTGGTCACATAGGCCTGATGGTGCTTGCCATAGTGGAAGTTCAGGGTCTGTTCGGAAATGTGTGGCGCCAAAGCATCGCGCCCATAGGGAAGATCGGGAAGTGTGAATGCCATCTGGAATTCCTTTCTTGCAGGTATGTATCTGGTAGATAAGCGCGTCATCCGACATATGGGTTCCATGCCGAATACTACCAACCCCCTTTCCAAAACACAGTGGGCCGCAATCGACAAGCGGGTCCGTAAGGTTGATGAAGACCGCTGGATCTCCAGCCGGTACGCGCCTTCGGCCCAGCGTCAGGCCCTGACAGCCCTCTATGCGCTCGCCTATGAACTGGCCCGGGTGCGGCTCGCCGTCTCTGAAGAGACGCTGGGTCTGATCCGGTTCCAGTGGTGGCGCGAAGCGCTGACTGAGCTGGAAGAGGGAAAAACACCGCGCGAGCATGATGTCTGCCTCGCCATTGCGGAGCAAACGGCGGCTGGTCAGCTGAAGCCCGCTGCGCTGCAAAGGCTGGTCGATGGGTATGAAGCCGCCTTTGTGGCGGAAGACCGCAGCAAGGAGCCGGAAGCCTGGCTCGCCCTCATCGCGGCGAGCATGCTGACATCCCATCATGACTGGGCCGAGGAAATCCGCGATGTCGCGCCGGCCTATGCGGCGCTGCGACGGTCAGAAACGAAGGCCTTCGGCCCGCATGTGAAGCCCGTCCCGAAATCCATTCGCCCGGCCGTCGCCCATTACCGCCTGCGCAAGCATTACAGCGAAAAGGGTGAACCGGACGCCGTCACCAAACGCCTCAGCATCCTGAAAGCGATCCGCACCGGGCAGGTCTAGGCGCCACCCGTGATCAGCGACGCGCCCAGCGTGCTGGGCGAGACGAAGCCGCCGTCATGGGCGAAGGGCATCGGGTCACCAGATTTCAGGGCGTTCAGGATCGCGGCGAAATCCGTGCGGCAGCGGAAGCCGAGATCGCGTTCCATTCGCGCGGCATCATAGACCCGGCCGATCGAGGCGGGGAGTTTCCAGCCTTTTCTGGCGAAGAGGTCGGGTGCTTCCGGGAAATACTTTGCCACCACTCCAGCAGCGTCGGCCTTCAACGCCGCACAATCTTCGCGCGTGAAAGGTGTGGCAGCTGAGGCGATATAGAGGCCGAAGCCGATCTCCACGGCTTTCTCCAGCGCGACGACATGCGCTTCGGCGGCGTCTTCCACCGTCAGACGGCGGTGCAGGAATTCGATGGCTTTCAGGTTCTCTGGTGGCGGGTCGCTGTGGGTGTCGTCGTCTTCCGGGAAGAAACGCGAGGTGCGCAGGATGACGACACCGAGGCCCGTCTCGCCGTGGACCTGGCGGCACAGAGACTCGGCGGCAAGCTTGGTGACGCCATAGATGTTGCGTGGCGCCAGCGGCGCGTAAGTTTCATCCATCCAGACGGCTTCTTTGCTGACTTCGTCGCGCACGGCCTGTGAGATCATCAGGGACGTGGTGGACGTCATCACGAACCGGTCGTGCCCGGCGGCGACGGCGGCCTCCAGCAGGTTCAGTGTGCCGGTGACATTGGTGTCGACAAAGGCGCGGGCCGGGAAGCGGGTGATGTCTGGCTTGTGCAGGGCGCCGGCATGGATCACGGCCTCGATGCCGCGATTGCCGAAGATCTGGTCGATCAGGGCGCGGTCGGCCACGCTTCCGGTCACCTGTGTGTGCGGACCGGGCGCGACGTCCAGCCCGGTAACTTCATGGCCGAGAGCGGCCAGCCGTGGGGCAAGATGGCGGCCCAGCCAGCCGGTGGATCCAGTCAGCAGCAGCCGCATTGCCGCTACTCCGCTGCGACGAGGCTCTGACCGGCCAGCCACGCATCGATATCGCTTAACGCGCGCGCGGCCTGGGCGCCTTTCTTGGCGCGGCCTTTCGCCTTGCCGCGAAGGCGCTTGCCGTTCTCGTCGGTCTTCGGGAATTCGGCGATATCCGGGAAGAGGCCGAAATTGACGTTCATCGGCTGGAAGGTCTGTTTGCCTTCGAGGTGGCCGCCGGTGATGTGCGTGATGAGCGCGCCGAGCGCCGTGGTCGGCGGCGGCGCGTCCAGCGTGCGGCCGAGGCGCTCGGCGGCGGCGAAGCGCCCGGCAAGCAGGCCCATGGCCGCACTCTCGACATAACCTTCCACGCCGGTGACCTGTCCGGCAAAGCGCAGGCGCGGCATGGATTTCATGCGCAGCTGGGCGTCGAGCAGTTTGGGTGAGTTCAGGAAGGTGTTGCGGTGGATGCCGCCGAGGCGCGCGAACTCGGCCTTCTCAAGACCGGGGATCATGCGGAAGATGTCGGTCTGTGCGCCGTATTTCAGCTTGGTCTGGAACCCGACCATGTTCCACAGCGTGCCGAGGGCATTGTCCTGGCGCAGCTGGACGATGGCGTGGGCCTTCACGTCCGGCTGGTGCGGATTGGTCAGGCCAACCGGCTTCATCGGGCCGAAGCGCAGCGTCTCCCGGCCCCGTTCCGCCATGACTTCGATGGGCAGGCAGCCTTCGAAATAGGGCGTGTCCTTTTCCCAGTCGCGGAATTCGGTCTTCTCGCCCGCGATCAGCGCATCGATGAAGGCGTTATATTGCTCTTCCGTCAGCGGACAGTTGATATAGGCCGCCGTGTCGCCGCCGGGCCCCGGCTTGTCATAACGGCTCTGGCGCCAGGCTTTCGACATGTCGATGCTGTCGAAATAGATGATCGGTGCAATGGCGTCGAAGAAGGCGAGATCATCCTCGCCCGTGTGGGCATGAATTGCTTCGGCCAGCGGAATGGATGTCAGCGGGCCGGTGGCGACGATCACGCTGTCCCAGTCTTCCGGCGGGATGCCGGCAATTTCTTCGCGGACAATGGTCACGTTCGGGTGGGCTTCGAGCTTTGCGGTGACCGCTTCGGCAAACCCCTCCCGGTCGACCGCCAGCGCACTGCCGGCGGGCACCTGGTGTTCTGCCGCGGTGGAAATGATCACCCCGTTCGCGCGGCGCATCTCTTCGTGAAGCACGCCGACGGCGTTTGCCGTATGATCGTCGGAGCGGAACGAGTTCGAACAGACAAGCTCGGCCAGTTTGTCGGTCTGGTGGGCTTCCGTGCCTTTTACGCCGCGCATTTCGTGCAGGATGACCGGCACGCCGGCATTTGCCGCCTGCCAGGCCGCTTCCGATCCGGCCATGCCGCCGCCGATGATATGGATAGGTTTGATGCTCATGAGCGGGACATGCGCAGGCCGGCCGGTTCCGTCAAGACGGGGTTTGCGGCTGCGCCCGGGAGCGGTATGGCATTCTGCATGGATTCAAATACGTCATCCCCGGCGGCGTCGCCGTCCATTCCGGATCTGATTGGGCAGGCCTGGCGCCTTGCGGCCCAGGCCGCCCTGCCGGGCCTGCCATGGCTGGCCCTGCTGGCGCTGATGGGCGGTTTCTACAAATGGGCGCTGAGCACTGGCGCCGGCGGAACGATGCTGGCGCTGGCCGCGCTGGTCGTCTTTTTCCTGGCAGGCGTGCAGGCGTCCCTGATGATCTACCGGGCGATGATTCCGGATGCCAAAGGGGCCTTCATGGCCTTGATGCATATGAACCTCGCCATTTATCTCGCCTTCTTCTTCATTGGTTTTTTTGTCTTTTTCTTCGTCGGCATCTTCGGCGTCGTAATGTTGCAATTGTCCGGTCTGGTGGATCTGGCAGCCGAAGGGGCAGACCAGCAGATTCCGGCTGCGCTGGCGGGCATGATGTCGACGCCCTATGGCTGGGCGCTCTCAATCGTCTATGCCGCCGGGCTCGGCGGACTGGCCTTTCTGGCCTTGCGCCTTTTGATGGCCGGGGCCGCAACGGTCCAGACAGGGCGGGTCATGGTGTTCCGCACCTGGCGCTGGACGAAGGGGGACGTGGTGCGCTTCGGTGCGGCGAGCCTCGCCACGCATGTCCTGCCATTCCTGGTGGGCTATGTCGCTAACCTCGTCATCGTCAATGCGGCCGGTCAGGGAGAGATTGCCGTGTTTGCGACCGGGGTCAGCGGCCTGTTGCTGCAAGTGCCCTTTATCCTGGCGGGTCATGGCCTGGCCGTGGCGGCGTTGCGGGCCATGCATCCCCCCGCCAGCGTTGCCTAAGCGCCCGAAACCGGCTTAGTTTCCCGCCTCAGGGGTCAAGCGAGGGATGCAACATGGCAAGCCGGTTCACGTTCGACGGTGCGTTGATGTTCGGGTTCCGCGCGGCATATGTGCGGACCTTCCCCTGGAAATACGCCTTGGCTTTTGCCGGAGTCAGCACGGCGCTGTCGGCCTTGTTTTTCTGGCTGGTGAAAGACACGCTGCTCGGTTTCATTGAGACGGTGGAACAGCTGGATCAATCCGGGATTGATGATCCGGCTGTGATCTTCGGGGCGATGTCCAACTTGTTCAGCAGCCTGCTGCCAACGGCGATCGTGGGCGGGGTCGCCAGCCTGGTTGTCTGGGCCATGTTCATGACGGCCACCCAGCGGCGGTATATCCGGGATGAGGATTTCTCGATCCGTTTCGGCCCCGACGAGGTGCGGATGATGGGGGCCGGCCTTGTCTGGTTTCTCGCGCTTTCAGTCATTTATGTCCTGCCGTTGCTCGTGATGCTGCCCGCCTTCAGCCTGATCACGGATTTCTATCACGGGGACATCACCGAGGAGCAGCTGGCAATGTCCATGCTGGGCCGTGCTGGTATCGTTTCGGTGTTCTTTCTGCTGACTTTGCCGGTCTATATCTTCTTTGCGACGCGGTTTGCGCCCGTGTTCGCCATGACCCTGAAGGAAGGCAAAATTGCCTTCGGCGATGCCTGGATTGCGTCTCGCGGCCGGTTCTGGCCGATCCTCGGGGCTTACCTCATCCTCGCGATCATTGGCGGCATGGCGGTTGGCTTCGTCTCAACCATTCTGGAAATGCTGGTGATGCCCCTTTTTATGAATTCCGCAAGTTTGGTGGACGATTTATCCGGACTGAAAAGCCTGTTTACGCCCGGGGTGGTCGTGGGGCTGCTGATCTACACATTCTTGCGCTACTTCATGTCAGGCTTGCTGATGCACTTTGTGAACGGACCGGCGGCCTTCGCAGCGCGGCATGATCCACGCGGCAGTGTCGATGAGGCGCTCAATCTGGCGGAATTCGATTAAGGCGCAGGTACATGAACACGGTACAATTCAGTTTCGGAAATGCCGTGACCCATTTCACGAAGACCGGGGGACCGGCCGGCTTCCTGTGGAAGTTCGCTCTGGCCTACGCTGTGCTGGCGTGTCTAGTGCAGGCCGTCTCGATTATCCTGCAATGGCCAATCTATGAGGCGTACGTCCAGATGTTTGCCGGCGGCGGGGATCTGGATCGCTATGCTGAAGACCTGGAAAACATTTCCGTCGGCACGTCATTGAGCGGTCTTCTGGTGATGCCGCTCGGTATTCTGCTCTGGGTCGCTTTCGAGGGGGCCAACCAGCGCCGATACATGCGTGGGGAAGGGTTTGGGTTGCGGATCAGAGCAGATGAAGGCCGCCTGCTGCTTGTCGGCCTGATCTGGATTGCGCTGTTCATCGGCATGTATATCGGGTTCGCGTTGACTTTCGTCATACCCGTGATGGCAGGGTTGGCGCTTGGGTCGGATGGGATCGGTCTGGCGATGCTGCTCGGCGTCGTTCTGGTGCCGGGTTATATGCTGCTCGCCCTGTGGCTTTCGGCGCGCCTGTCTGCTGCGGCTGCCCTGACGGTGAGAGACCGGCAGATCCGTTTCTTCGAGTCCTGGCGCGTCACGCGGGGTAAGGGATGGACGATTGTCGGCGCGTGGATTGTGCTGGGTCTGATCGCCATCGTGGTGCTGATCCTGTTCTATCTGCTCCTCGCGGCGCTGGGCATTGGCCTGCTGTCAGCCCAGGTGCCCGGCCTGATGGACGGCGACGCGGCAGACGGCGCAATTGTTGGTGCGGTCGTGTCCCCCATGTTCTGGGCGCCGATGCTGGTTGTCGCGCTTGCCTTCACCCTCGTGCAATCCATGCTGATGCACATCTTCAGCGGTCCGGCAGCCCTCGCTGCGCGCACCGATCCGGAATGGGGCAGTGCGGGCACGGTCGGTGAGTTCGACTAGGCGGGGACCCGCTCCACTATTTGGCGGAGCTGGCAGCCTTTGCCTTGCGGCTCTTGGCAGGGGCTTTTGCGGGGGCTTTCTTTGCGGCGGTTTTTTTGGCGACAGGTTTCGCGCTGGTTGATTTTTTCGTTGTCGCCTTGCCGGCGGTCTTCTTGGTGGCCGCGGCCGGTTTCGCCCGCTTGTTGCGCGCCGCGCGGCGTTCGTCCTGCCGGCGGAAGGTTTCGGCCAGGAAGCGCCCGGTCCAGCTTTCCTTTGAGGCCGCGATATCTTCCGGCGTCCCGGCTGCGATCAGCTGACCGCCCCCGTCGCCGCCTTCCGGACCGATGTCCAGCACCCAGTCGGCCGTCTTCACGACATCCAGATTGTGCTCGATCACCAGCACCGTATTGCCGCCATCGACCAGCTCATGCAGCACTTCCAGCAGCTTGCGCACGTCTTCGAAGTGAAGGCCCGTGGTCGGCTCGTCCAGAATGTACAGTGTACGGCCAGTCGCGCGTTTCGACAGTTCCTTGGCAAGTTTGACGCGTTGCGCCTCGCCGCCGGACAGGGTCGTCGCCTGCTGGCCGACCTTGATGTAGCCGAGGCCAACGCGGTTCAGTGTTTCCAGCTTGTTGGAGATGGCGGGCACGGCGGAGAAGAATTTCGCCCCGTCTTCCACCGTCATGTCCAGCACATCGGCAATCGACTTGCCTTTGAACTTCACTTCCAGCGTCTCGCGATTGTAGCGCTGGCCCTTGCAGGTTTCGCAGGTGACGTAGACGTCCGGCAGGAAGTGCATCTCGATCTTGATGACACCGTCGCCTTCACAGGCTTCACAGCGCCCGCCTTTGACATTGAAGCTGAACCGCCCTGGCGCATAGCCGCGCGCCTTGGCTTCTGGCAGGCCGGCATACCAGTCGCGGATCGGGCCGAAGGCGCCGGTATAGGTGGCCGGGTTTGAGCGAGGCGTGCGCCCGATGGGGCTCTGGTCAATGTCGATGACCTTGTCGAGGTGTTCGAGGCCCTGAATGCTCTCATAAGGCAGCGGCGGGCTGGAGGCCCCGTTCAGTTTGCGCGCCAGCGCCTTGTAGAGGGTCTCGATGATCAGCGTGGACTTGCCGCCGCCGGACACACCCGTCACGCAGGTAAAGCTGCCCAGCGGGATGGTTGCATTGACGTTTTTGAGGTTGTTGCCCGTCGCACCTTTCAGGGTGACCTTGCGTTTGACCTTCTCCACCGGGCGGCGCTTGGGGATGGCGATTTCCCGCGTGCCGTTCAAATAGTCTGCCGTCAGACTTTCCTTGCATTTCAGGATGTCGGCGGGTGTGCCCTCTGCAATGATTTCTCCGCCATGAACCCCGGCGCGCGGTCCCATGTCGATCACATGGTCCGCCGTGAGAATGGCGTCTTCATCGTGCTCCACGACAATGACGGAATTGCCGAGATCGCGCAGGCGTTTCAGCGTTTCCAGCAGGCGTTCATTGTCGCGCTGGTGCAGGCCGATGCTGGGCTCGTCCAGCACATAGAGCACGCCGGTCAGGCCAGAGCCGATCTGGCTCGCCAGCCGGATACGCTGGCTTTCCCCGCCCGACAACGTGCCGGAGGCGCGCGAAAGGCTGAGATAGTCGAGGCCGACATCGTTCAGGAAAATCAGGCGATCATTGATTTCCTTCAGGATGCGCGACGCAATCTGGTTCTGCTGCTTGGTCAGCGTCTTGTGCGCGACGGCGAACCATTCACCGGCTTCCCGGATCGAGAATTGTCCGGCATCGGAAATATCGAGCCCGGCAATTTTTACGGCCAGCGCTTCGGGTTTCAGGCGTTTTCCGCCACATGCCGGGCAGGGCGCAGCCGCCTGGAATTTGCCGATCTCTTCACGCACCCACTGGCTGTCGGTTTCGCGATAGCGGCGTTCCAGGTTCGGGACGACGCCTTCGAACGTCTTCGTCACTTCGTAGCGGCGCATGCCGTCATCGTAGACGAAGTCGATCTCTTCCTCGCCCGTGCCGAAAAGGATGACGTCCTGCACGGTCTTTGAAAGCTTGTTCCACGGGCTTTTGAGGTCAAACCCGTAATGATCCGCCAGGGCCTGTAGTGTCTGGGTCTGATAAGGCGAGGTTGATTTGGCCCAGGGCGCGATGGCGCCGTTCATCAGGTCCAGATCCTTGTCCGGCACGACAAGACCGGCATCGATTTTCAGCTGTTGGCCGAGCCCGTCGCAAGTCGGGCAGGCGCCGAACGGATTGTTGAACGAAAACAGGCGCGGCTCGATTTCCGGAATGGTGAAACCTGAGACCGGGCAGGCGAAATTGGCGCTGAAGGTGACGCGGCGCGGCTCTTTTTCGTCCTCCGCCTTGTCGGCGAATTCTGCGATGGTGATGCCGTCTGCGAGGCTGAGCGCCGTTTCGAAGCTTTCGGCAAGGCGCTGTTCCATGCCCTCGCGAACGACAATCCGGTCCACCACGACGTCGATGTCGTGCTTGTATTTCTTGTCCAGCTTGGGGGGGCTTTCGAGTTCGTAAAACTCCCCGTCGACTTTTACGCGCTGGTAGCCATTCTTGAGGAGTTCGGCGAATTCCTTGCGGTATTCCCCCTTCCGGCCACGAACGATCGGCGCCAGCAGGTAAAGGCGTGAGCCTTCCGGCAGGTCCAGCGTACGGTCCACCATCTGGCTGATGGTCTGGCTCTCGATGGGCAGGCCCGTCGCCGGGGAATAGGGGACGCCGACACGCGCCCAGAGAAGGCGCATATAGTCATAGATCTCTGTCACCGTGCCGACGGTGGAGCGCGGATTGCGGCTGGTCGTCTTCTGCTCGATCGAAATGGCGGGCGAGAGGCCCTCGATGCTCTCGACATCCGGCTTCTGCATCAGTTCCAGGAACTGGCGCGCATAGGCCGACAGGCTCTCGACATAGCGGCGCTGGCCCTCGGCGTAGATCGTGTCGAACGCAAGCGAGGACTTTCCCGATCCGGATAGGCCGGTCATCACGACCAGCTCGCCGCGGGGAATGTCCACGTCGATATTCTTCAGATTGTGTTCCTTGGCGCCGCGCACGCGGATGAAGGGGGACTCGGCCATGATGGAGACTTTCGGGGCGAGGACTTTCGGGCTGTTTGCTCGTTACGTCTGCGAACGGTATTGGGTCTTTGCTAGAGCCAATGTGTGTTGCGAGTCCATAATTACAGCAAGAACAAAAAGCGAACCTCGCTGCGAGAGCAGCTATTTTACGTCAGGAGGGTAGATCCGCGCGACAGCAATCCCGCCGAGTTTCCAGCATACGAAAGCAACTGCGGCACCTGCCAGCCCATCGATCATGTAGTGCCAGCCCAGGATGAATGAGCCCAACAGTATGGCCACGAAATAAGCGGTGGTGATGGTTCGCCAGACAGGTGTTCGTCCGAACATGAGAACGAACAGGAAGGCCGTGGCGCAATGCATGCTGGGGAAAGCGGAAATGCCGCCAATGCCAATCCCGTCTTGCTTGAACGTGTCCCACAGCATGTCCTGCATCCCAGTGTTACGAAGCGCCGGTAGTGAGTGCAGGTGTGTCATCAGGTCGGCGTAGCGAGCCGGGTCTGTGCTGACATGTTCATAAAAGCAGGGGCCGGCAGATGAAAAAAACAGGGCGAGCAGGTTGCCGCCGATGAACCAGGTCATCATGAGGGAAAGGCAATATCGCAGTCGCCGGGCCCGTTCGATCCCGGTTGCCACGAAACAGGTGATCCAGCTCCCCACCAGGAGCGCTGCCCAGACATCGTACAGAAAATCGAGCGTGATAATGATCGGCGGGATCTCGTAGACCCACTCAAACAGTTTCCATGGGTCTGTGCCAAAAAAGAGTGATGCGTCCCACGCAGCCAAAGTATCGTCCCACGCAAATGGAACGATCGAGGGAATCCGGGCCTTCACCGTTGAGTAAGAAGACATCATGAGGCCGAAAGAAACCACTCCTGCGAGAACCATGAATGGTGCGGCAGTGAGCGCGTCGCGGTTGCGTGAGTATATCCGCCGCGCCACGACTTTCAGCTCTTCATTGCGGATCTGGGGGAGAAGTGTCAGGAGGCCGATCAACATGACGCCTTCGAAGAACCGCGTCGTGTTACGTACCGTATAGCTGTAATAAGCTGAGGTCGCAGAAGCGGCGGAGCCTTCAGCGCCGTGGATCAAATTTTTCATGATCATCGCCAGCAGCAGCCAAGCGGTCAGGCCTGAGAAAACAACTGCCATCAACCGAAAATCCAGGCGCACCGGAATCATGCGGTCCGCAAGGAACCGGGATTTAACGCTGGCGGTCAGGCTGCGGTTTGTCATTGCTCCGCTATAGTTGAATTCGCTTAAGAAGCGGTTTGGCTCTTCCCCGAAATATTGAACTTTCGGACTTCCCCTGTTTGCTTTTCCACTGCAGGCGGGGCGGCCATGGTCCGGTTGCTGCAGGAGCAGATTGCTGAGCGGCGGCAGCCAATAGAACAAAACAGAAACATTCCCTTGACGCAGCAATCCTTTGTGAATACCGCTGAACTCGCCAGCGACAGCCGGAGCCGTCGGCGATAAGGTGGCAGCTTGATTCGGAAGCAGAATGATCGGAGCGAAGTCATGGCAGGATCGGTAAACAAGGTCATCCTCGTAGGAAATGTCGGGCAGGACCCTGAGGTTCGCCAGTTCCAGAACGGTGGACAGGTCGCCAGCTTCTCGCTCGCAACGTCCGAAACCTGGAAAGACAAGAACACCGGGGAACGCCGCGAGAAGACCGAGTGGCACCGGATTGCCGTGTTCAGCGAAGGCCTTGTCCGCGTGGTTCAGAACTATGTGAAAAAGGGCTCGAAACTGTACATCGAGGGCCAACTTGAGACCCGCAAATGGCAGGACAAGGAAGGCCAGGACCGGTACACGACCGAGGTTGTTCTGCGCGGTTTCAATTCCACGCTGACCATGCTCGACAGCCGCGGCGAAGGCGGTGGCCGGTCTGCCGGCGGTGATTTCGGTGGCTATTCGCAAGGGGGCGGCGGTGCCCGCCAGATGAGCGGTCCGCAGGAAAGCTTCGCCAGCCACGATCTCGACGACGAGATCCCGTTCTAGGGACCGCCTGCAATGGTCGGAGCCTTGCTCAGGCCTTTTCTGGTTCTGGGGGGCTTCCTGCTCGCCGCTTGCGCATCGCAGGTGTCTGGAAACCCTCCGCAGAACGTTGAATCCTCTCTGGAAATGTCAGGCGTGGCCCCTTCGCAGTCTGCCCTGTTGATCGTGCGGCTGGAAGACGGAGTGACCTGGTCCCGCGGCGGCGCCCGGGTCGATGATCGCTTTGTGGCCGCGTCCACATCGAAGATCCCGCATACGCTGATCGCCATTGAAACCGGGGCGGTTTCCGGCCCCGACGAATGGTTTGAGTGGGACGGGAAGGCGCGGTTTCTGCCTGCCTGGAACAGGAGCCAGACACTGGCGGACGCGTTCCGCCATTCGACCGTTTGGATCTACCAGACGATCACACCGCGCATCGGCAGCGAAGCCTTGCATGGCTGGCTGGCGGCGTTTGGCTATGGAAATGCCGACACAGGCACGCCGGAAGACGTCACGACCTACTGGCTCAAAGGCCCGCTCAGTATCTCCGTACGTGAGCAGGTCGCCTTCCTGACGCGCCTTGTACGGCATGACCTGCCCCTTTCGGTGCGCACCTATGACCTTGCCGTTCCGGTCATGCTGGCGGAAACGGGCGAGGACTGGCGCCTCTATGCCAAAACCGGCTGGTACAGCAGTGATGAAGCGCAGGATATCGGCTGGTATGTGGGCTGGCTGGAGCAGGGCGGCGGGGCCGCGCCGGGCACCTATGTCTTCGCCTTCAACATGGATATCGAGACCCCGGAAACGGACATTCCGAGGCGTCCGGCGGCCGTCCGTCAGGCGCTTGTGGATATCGGGGCGCTGCCCGCGCCCTGAGCCTTGTTGTAAAAACGTTTTTTTACCCCGAAATCGCTGCAATTTTCGGGGCTTTCAGGTTTGTTTTGGCGCCTCGAAATGCTAGACAAATAGAAAGATTCTGATGCGCGATTCCCGCGCGCCCTCTGCAGCAGACACGAGTTTCTCATGAGTGACCAGACGACCCCTCCGGAAGACCCGGAAACCCCCGAAAATGGCGGTGGGGGCGGCGCCGGCCTGCCGGACGGGATTGAAGCCATTTCCATCGAATCCGAGCTGAGAAGCTCTTATCTCGACTATGCGATGAGCGTTATCGTCAGCCGGGCGCTGCCGGACGTGCGCGACGGCCTGAAACCGGTGCACCGGCGTATCCTGTATGCGATGCAGGTCAACGGCAACACGCCGGACAAGCCGTACAAGAAATCGGCCAATATCGTCGGCGCTGTGATGGGTAACTTCCACCCGCACGGCGACAGCGCGATCTATGACGCGCTCGTGCGGATGGCGCAGCCCTTCTCGATGGGGCTCCCGCTGGTCGATGGCCAGGGCAATTTCGGCTCGATCGACAACGATCCACCGGCCGCCATGCGTTACACCGAATCCCGGATGATGAAGGCGGCGACGCATCTGCTGGCCGACATCGAAAAGGATACGGTCGACTTCCAGGACACCTATGACGGCTCACAACAGGAGCCGATCGTTCTGCCGGCGCAGTTCCCGAACCTCCTCGTCAATGGCGGCGGCGGTATCGCGGTTGGCATGGCAACCAACATTCCGCCGCACAATCTGGGCGAGATCATCGATGCCACCATCGAAGTGATCGACAATCCCGAAGTGGATGACGACGCCCTGTGCGAAATCGTGCCAGGTCCGGACTTTCCGACCGGCGGCCTCATCATGGGCATGTCCGGGTCTCGCAAGGCTCTGCTGACGGGGCGCGGCAGTGTTATCGTCCGGGCGAAGACGGATATCGAGGAAGCCCGCAACGGGCGCCAGGCCATCATCGTCACCGAGATTCCCTATCAGGTGAACAAGGCCGCGATGATCACCAAGATCGCAGAGCTGGTGCGCGAAAAACGCGTTGAAGGCATTGCAGACCTGCGCGACGAATCCGACCGTCACGGCATCCGCGTCGTGATCGAGGTGAAGAAGGATGCCAGCGCCGAAGTGGTGCTGAACCAGCTTTACCGCTTCAGCCAGATGCAGAACTCGTTCCCGGTGAACATGCTGGCGCTGAATGGCGGCCGGCCGGAGCTGATGAACCTGCGCAAGGTGCTCGATTGCTTCATTGCCTTCCGTCAGGACGTCGTTGTCCGCCGGACCAAGCATGACCTGAACAAGGCCCGCGACCGCGCCCACGTCCTCGTTGGTCTCGCAATGGCCGTGGCCAATATCGACGAAGTCATCCGTATCATCCGGCATTCGCCCGATCCGAACACGGCGCGCGAACAGCTGCTTGCCAAGGCGTGGCCCGTCATGGACATGGGGCCGTTGCTGGACCTCATCGCCGACCGGCGCACGCGCAAGGGCGAAGGCGATACGATCTACCTGTCGGACGAGCAGGCCCGCGCCATTCTCGCGCTGCAGCTGTCGCGTCTCACCGGCCTCGGCCGGGACGAAATCGGCAATGAAGCCAAGGGCTTGTCCGAAAAGATTGCCGACTATCTCGACATTCTCCGGTCCCGTCCGCGCATCCGCGATATCATCAAGGGTGAACTGGCGTCCGTGAAAGAAAAGTTCGCCGTGCCACGCCGTTCCGAATTCACGGCCGGCGGGATCGACATGGAAGACGAGGACCTGATCGAGGTCGAAGACATGGTCGTCACCGTCACCCATGGCGGCTATGTGAAGCGGACCCCGCTGTCGACCTACCGGACCCAGCATCGCGGCGGCAAGGGCCGTTCCGGCGTGTCGATGAAGGAAGACGATTTCGTCGTCCAGCTCTTCTCGGCAACGACGCATACGGAAATGCTGTTCTTCTCCTCGGCCGGCATGGTCTACAAGGAGAAGGTGTGGCGCCTGCCTGTCGGCGGGCCGAACTCGCGCGGCAAGGCGCTGGTCAACATCTTCCCGCTGGCTGCCGACGAACGGATCGAAAGCGTCATGCCGCTGCCGGACGACGAAGAGTCCCGCAACGAACTGGATGTGATGTTCGCCACCAAGACGGGCAATGTCCGCCGGAACAAACTGTCCGACTTCATCCGCGTCAATCGGAATGGCAAGATTGCCATGAAGCTGGAAGAAGATGCGGATGATGGCATCGTCAGTGTGAAGATCTGTTCCGAGAAGGATGATATCCTTCTGACCACGGCGCTTGGCCAATGTATCCGCTTCCAGGTCACCGATGTGCGTGTCTTTGCCGGCCGCAACTCGACCGGCGTGCGCGGCATCCGGCTGGGCGAGGGGGACGAAGTCATTTCCATGGGCATCCTGCGCCATATGGATGTCACGTCCGAAGAGGCCCGGGCCTATCTCAAACACGCGGCAGCCATGCGCCGTGCCGCGACAGGCGAGGAAGAGGAGGTCTCCGACGATGATGAGGAGGCCGTTGAAGAAGCGTCCCTCTCCACCGAACGCCTGGCTGAACTCGGCGCCGCAGAGGAATTTGTCCTCACCATCGCTGACGACGGCATGGGCAAACGGTCCTCCGCTTATGATTACCGTGTCACGGGCCGCGGCGGCAAAGGCCTTGTCGCCCAGAATATCTGGGGCCGGGACAAGAAAAAGGGGCCGGTCAAGCAAGTGGCCCAGTCCTTCCCGGTCGACGATGGCGACCAGGTCATGCTGGTCACCGATGCGGGCCAGCTGATCCGTACGCCGGTCGAGCAGATCCGGATTGCAGGCCGCTCGACAGGCGGTGTCTGGGTGCTCCGCACGGCAGAAGGCGAGCGCGTTGTTTCGGTTGCCCGCCTTGTGGAAGACGCTGAAACCGCTATGGAAGAGGACGGCGGCGCTGAGTAAGCGCCGCTGTTTGCACGTTTAACAGGGCCGGGGAGGGCCGCCATGCACCGCGTTGGATTGTATCCGGGAACATTCGACCCCCCGACCATCGGCCATGTCGATATCATCAACCGGGCCCGGAAACTGGTGGACACGCTGATCATCGGCGTTGCCATCAATGAAGCCAAGAAGCCGTTGTTTTCCTTGGAAGAACGCGTCTCCATGGTGCAGTCGGAATGCGAGAAGCTGAACGGGCCGGGGCTGGCGGATATCAAGGTCATGCCGATGCATGGCCTGCTTATGAAATTCGCTGAAGCCTGCGGCGCGCAGATCATCGTGCGCGGCCTTCGGGCGGTTCAGGACTTCGAATACGAATTCCAGATGACGGCGATGAACGAACAGCTCAATCCCGATATCGAAACCGTGTTCCTGATGGCCGATGTGCGCCATCAGGCCGTCGCGTCCCGTCTGGTCAAGGAAATCGCCAGTCTTGGCGGCGATATCACGCCTTTCCTGACGCCGGATGTGAAGCGCGCCTTGATGGAAAAATACGGGAAGTGATCCTGCGCGGCAGTTCTACTGCCTCAGACCGTTGAATCCTGACATGTGATGCCTGACATTGGTAAACACATGGCGCCGCAGTGCGCCCGGATGGAGACGTTGCGTACCATGAAACTGGCCCCCCTGAATTTTGCGCCCCTGAGATTTGCGTCCATGGCCCTCGCGGCCTCCGCCATTGCGCTGTCGTTCGCGGCGGTTGCCCAGGAAGCCGCTGAACCGGCGCCGCCGTCTGAAATCACCGCGGCCGAAGCCAAGGCGGACCCGGCGAATTGGCGGCATGTGGACCCGGAAAACCTCTTCATCTTCGACACAAACAAGGGCCGCATCCTGATCGAGGCCTTCCCGGAAATCGCGCCGAAACACTATAAGCAGTTTTCCACCATCATCCGCTCCGGCGACTATGATGGCACGGGTTTTCACCGCGTGATCAACGATTTCATGGCGCAGGGCGGAGACATCTTCGCCCTGAAGGGCCGCGATTCCGGCCTGCCGAATGTCGAAGGCGAGTTCACCTTCCGCCGCGATCCGGCAGAGATGCCGCTGGAAGCCACCATCGGTCCGGAAGACACGGCAAAGTTCGGTTATATCAAGGGCTTCCCGATCGGCACGCAGGCGAGTTTCTTTGCGGAAATGTCGGTCGACGGCATGGTCGAGAGCTATATCCCGCACTGCAAGGGCATGGTTTCCACCGCCCGCACGGATGATCCGAACTCGGCCAATTCGCAATTCTTCCTGATGCGCGGCCAGGCAGAACATCTTGACCGCAAATATACCGCCTGGGGCCGCGTGGTCGTGGGCGAAGACGTCGTTATGTCCATCAAGCATGGCTCGGACGCCCGCGACGGCCATGTCGACAATCCCGACATCCTGACATCGGCGAAGGTTGCAGCGGACTTGCCGGAGGGCGAGCGCCCGGAGGTCTGGGTAGAGCGGACGGACGGTCCGCTGTTCCGGGCCAGTGTGGCCGACAAGGACGACATCGATGTCTGTTCGCTGCCGTCCGTGCCTGCGGTTGTCAGCGAGTAAGGCCTGCACAGGTTTTGTTGCGCGGCGTGCCGCTTTCTGCGAGACGGGCGCCCCATGGATCTGAGCCAATTTCAGTTTGACCTGCCTGAACGGCTGATTGCGCTGCGCCCGGTGGAGCCGCAGGATTCCGCACGCTTGCTCGTCGTGCACCGGGATGGGCGTCTGGAAGATGCCAGTGTGCGGGATTTGCCGCGCTATCTGAATGCCGGCGATGTGCTGGTCTTCAACGATACGCGGGTGTTGCCTGCGGCCCTGAAAGGGGTGCGCCCGGCGCGTGACGAGATCGGGCAGGACGTTGCCTGCGATGTGAATCTGACCGAGCGGATCGACGCCGCCAACTGGCGCGCGCTCGCACGGCCGGGCAGGCGTCTGAAAGACGGCGACACGATCGTCTTCGCGGAAGGCTTCACGGCAGAGATCACCGGCCACCATGACGGCGGCGAGATCGGCCTGCGCTTCTCCCTTTCGGGCGAGGACCTGACGGCGGCGCTCGACCGGCACGGTGCCATGCCGCTGCCGCCCTATATCGCACGCCGCCGCCCGGCCGATGCGAAAGACCGCGAGACCTATCAGACTGAATTTGCGGGCGAAGATGCGGCCTCGGTCGCTGCGCCGACAGCCGGTCTGCACTTTACGCCGCGCCTCCTGTCAGAGTGTGACGCAGCGGGGCTCGTGCGTGAGACCGTGCGCCTGCATGTCGGCCTTGGCACGTTCAAGCCGCTGGAAGAGAAACAGCTGGAAGAGAACAGGCTGCATCAGGAATGGCGCCGCCTGACGCCGGAGACGGCGGCCCGCCTGAATGCCGCGCGGGCTGGCGGGAGCAGGGTCGTGCCGGTGGGCACCACGGCCATGCGGACGCTCGAAAGCTGTGTGGATACGGAGGGTCTTCTGCATCCGGCCACCGGCCCGACCGACATCTTCCTGAAGCCGGGCGATGCCGTGCGGGGCACGGACGCGCTGGTGACGAACTTCCACCTGCCGGGCTCCAGCCTGTTCATGCTGGTCTCGGCCCTGATGGGAACAGAGATCATGCGCGCGGCCTATGCCCACGCCATCGCGAACGAGTACCGCTTCTATTCCTACGGCGACGCCTGCCTGCTACTTCCCTAATTGGGTTGCGACATCCGGGCGGAGTTCCGTCATTTCACGGATGGCTTTCGCTGCGGTGATGCGGGCGAGGTGGCGGCCTTTTTCGTCGCGCCAATCCGCTTCGACGAGGCCGGTTGTCCGGCCGCGGCTGACGAGGCGGCCTTCGATTGTGATGATGCCATGCGGCACCGGGCGCAGGATGCGCGTCTGCAGCTCCATCGTGGTGAACCATTCGCCGTCTTCCAGCGCGCTGGCCATGGTCATGGAGACGATATGATCGGAGAGGCCCGCCACCCAACCACCAAAGACGCGCCCGTCATTGATGTCCCGGTCACCTTCATTCGGCCACTCATAAAGCGTGCGGCCATAGCTGACCTCTTTCAGCCACAGGTCCGGCCGGATGCCGAGATTGCGGATGCCCGGCGGCAATTCCCATTCGCCGCTTTTCAGCCGGTCGAAAAAGGCTTTCTGCTGCTTTGAAAGTTCGGTCCGGCTCATGCGAGGCGCGCTCCATTGGGGACGGGTTTGTCAGGGGAAAACATGACGATGGCGCCCTCGGTATCGGCAAAGCCGAGCGTCAGCACTTCAGACATGAACTTGCCGATCTGGCGCGGCGGGAAATTGACCACGGCGGCGACCTGCTTGCCGACCAGTTCGTCCGGCGAATAGTGCACCGTCACCTGGGCGGAACTTTTCTTCACGCCGACGCCCGGTCCGAAATCAATCCGCATACGAATGGCAGGCTTGCGCGCACCTTCCAGCGGCGCGGCCTCCAGCACGGTGCCCACGCGGATGTCCACTTTGCGGAAGTCGTCAAAAGTGATTTCGTCTGCCGGGGCGTTTTCCGGTGTATCGATCAGATGCATCAGGTAGACGTGGCCCCGCCATCGACCACCAGCATCTGGCCGGTCATGTAGGCCCCGGCTTTCGAGGCGAGATAGACGGCGGCGCCGGCAATCTCTTCCGGTTCGCCGATCCGCTTCAGCGGCGTGCCGGCCAGGCTGCGCTTCAGCGTGTCCGGGTTGTCCCACAGCGCCTTGGCAAAGTCGGTCTTGATCAGGCCGGGCGCGATGCAGTTCACGCGGATATTGTCGACGCCGAATTCCGTGGCGAGGTTGCGGGCCAGCTGGAAGTCTGCCGCCTTGGAAATGTTGTAGGCCCCGATCACCGGCGAACCGCGCAGGCCACCGATCGACGAGACGATGATCACCGCGCCGTCCTTGCGCTCGCGCATCTGCGGGGCGCACATCTGGATCAGCCAGTTGTTGGAGATGATGTTGTTCTGCAGGATCTTGGCGAAGGCGTCGTCTTCAATCCCGCTCATCG
>MDTD01195116.1_pt1 | contig 49600 bp, 42 predicted proteins | sample 811221 | NCBI WGS metagenome assembly MDTD01 (sample SAMN05326646, study PRJNA326480) | marine metagenome | isolation source: seawater | place: Pacific Ocean: South West | collected 2011 | reverse complement strand
TTGTCTGCATATTCGGTCTTTTGAATTTTCAAAGGCGTCATTGGTTCCAAAAACATCTTTTTTACTTCTCTGGAAGATTTGTTCTCTAAGGATTTTAAAACCTGTCTTTTTTCATCCACAGGCTTGGTTCGCAGATGTTTGAAGGCGGTGGTGACTGCCGTAAGGGAAAGACTTCCTTGGTCGATTTTTTGTTTGATCTCAGGAACTTCTTTTGCAAGACGAACGCAGGCCTGCCTTTGGTAGGCAGTGGCTTCGGAATAATGGAGACCCCGAACCAAGTAGTCAAAAAGGGAATTGTAACCCATCCCCAAGTATTCGCGATGGTCTTCCATTTCTTGAAGTTTGTTTAGAATTTCGGAGGTGATACGCTTTTCCTTTTGTCGCAGTTCCAAAAGTTCCTTGTGAATTTTCATAGATCCTCTTTCTTTTGAAAGAACATTACCATGGGTTTTTGTTTTTAAATTTTCCTTCCTAGGATGACTTGTTAGACGAGTTTTAAATTTTTCCGCGATTGATCATGCAAACGAAAAATAAAGATTATGGTGTGGCTTTAAAGAGTTTTAAGGTGGGCTGTGTAGGCAACCTTGCACTTTGGTTTCATAAAAAATAAATCAGTCAAAAACCCGTCAAATAGATTTTCAAAAAAAGAAAGCCAGCGCCGCAACGCTTTCTAGGCGCTTGGAAAATGAGTGTTCGAATCCTTTGCGACTCAATTGTCATCCATCTTTTGAGGTTCCTATTCCGAGTGTTCTTTTTCCAAGTCCTAAAACCCATAATTCCAGACCCGTCCGTCCATGGACTCACAATCGTTTTCCTTTCAGGAAAATCGCATCCTGCTCGATTGAGGTCTGTCATATGGATTTTAAATCTTGAAAGTGAGCTTCCTCGAGAGCTGAAAATTTTCGAGTAGAGGTCAAACGTAAAAAGCGCCCATGAAGGACGCTTTTTTAAGAATTAAATTTTACAGCTGAAAGCCTTAGGAAAGACACACTCTTAATGACGGTCGTCTTCCACTAGGTATTTCACATCCACACGAGTTCCGGGACTTGGAGGAGTGGAGAATTCAATCTTTTTCCCATCAATGCTCCAAGTGATGTTGGGATCTGCAGGATTCAACGTGAGTTTCACGGAGCCTTCCACCGGCATTTTTGACAAAGTGATTGAAGTCACCAAGTTCAAAACTCGATGTCCAATCTTGGTCAAAGACTGAGAGTAATTGGAATCACAAACACTTCCAGTGACGCCACCAGTGAGCGCAGCCAATCCGGCGACCTGATTTCCATAATAAGAAAATCGAGAAAATTGGCGTTGGTCGTTCAAGCAATTTACATCGCCGGGTTCAATAATGATACCAAAGCCAGTGAGTCTCTTTTGTCCAAAGAAAATGGTGTTTGCAGTTGCAACCAAGGTTTCTGGAGTTGCAGTTAAGTTCTGGCCATTTCCATTTTCATCCGCATCACTCAAAATAACAATTGCAAGCTCGGCATTTTGACGGATCAAGCCGTTCATCAATCCTTTGCCCAAAGCCATCATCGAAGCCTCAAGGGGACGCTCCTTCACAGAAGGGCAATTGCTTCCGCAGTTGATTCCTTCGGGCCGAACCACGGTGCTTGAGAAAACAGTTTCATAGTTGGGTGTGTTTTTATTCAAGATGTACTGCCCACCCGTTCCCACCAAAGGTACCAATGAACCCCGTTGTCCAAAGCGACCGTTGGATGTGTCTGTTGTGGTGATTCCAATTTGCCAGTCCACATTGTCCAGAGTTCCAATAAAAGCAGACAAACGATCACCTAACTTTTGTTGCTCCAACTCCATAGATGCGGAGTTGTCGATGACAAAGAGGATGTCCACTTTGGGTTTGGAGTCTACAGGGTTTGGATAAAAGCTCTCTTCCGCAGATTTATCTTCAACAGGATTGATTTCAACCGGTGTGATCGGCTCTGCTGTTGATAAACTTTGCTGAATGTTCGCCGGAGTAAACTCCACCCCGGAACATGCCATGATTGAGAAAGTCAGCCCGCCCAAAGCCAACTTCAAAATCCATTTTTGTACGCCCATAAAATTCTCCATTCACAGATTTACTTTTGATAAGAGCAATTGGCGGACCAAGGTCGAGTCGAGATCGAAACGAACAACGCAAAGCATCAAGTCTCGAGGATAAAAACACTTTTTCAATTTGAAATGAAAAACAGAATTTTCGTGAAAGTGTTTAAGTGTTTGGTTTGCTCACGAACAGAACAGTTTTCTTAAAAATTTAAGGGAGATTTTAAAGATTCAAAGGGCATTAAAAGTTTCAAAGACTTTACATTTCGGGGATTTCGCAAAAGTTATGCGCTGCTGCATGAGGGAATTTCCCGGAATTGTCTTTAAATCTGTTTAAATCTTTCCATCATTTCCACCAAAGTTTTTTGTGTTTGTGGTTCTTTGGAGGAATGCCCGGCCTCTTGGGAAATGTGCAAGGTGGATTCTGGCCATGCTTTATGGAGTTCGTAGGCGTTTTCAATGGGGCAGACCACATCATAGCGGCCGTGAACAATTTCGCAGGGAATGTGTCGAATGCGATCTATGTTTTGCAAAATTTGATCGTCTGATTCCATCCAGATTTTATTGATAAAGAAATGGCACTCAATGCGGGCAAAGGCCAAAGCGAAATGGTCTTCGTCGTGATCTTGAATCAGCGAAAGATCTGGGGAAAGGCGTGAAGTTGAGGCCTCCCAAACGCTCCACGCCCGGGCCGCTTCATTGCGGACCTGAGGGTCTTCAGAAGTCAGTCGCTTGTAGTAGGCCATGACCAAGTCACTCCGTTCCTCTTCTGGGATGGGCGCCAAATACTTTTCAAATGCATCGGGATAAATCTTACTGGCACCTTCCTGGTAGAACCATTTGATCTCTTTCGCTCGACACATAAAGATCCCACGAAGCGCGAGCGCTTTGACTCGATTCGGATGGGTTTGTGCGTAGGTCAAAGCCAGGGTGCTTCCCCAGCTTCCGCCGAAAACAATCCACTGTTCAATGCCCAAATGCTTGCGAAGCTTTTCAATGTCTTCGACCAAATCCCAGGTGGTGTTTTCCCTAAGTTCAGCAAAAGGCAAACTTTTTCCACAGCCCCTCTGGTCAAACAAAACCGTGCGGTAAAAATGGGGATCAAAATACTGCCTATGAGAAGGAGAGATTCCACCTCCAGGGCCGCCATGAAGAAAGACGACGGGAACGCCATCCGACTTTCCCACCTCTTCAAAATAAATTTGATGAAGGTCCGAAACTTGAAGATGACCCGAGTGAAAGGGTTCCGTGATGGGGTAGAGGTTGTCTTCCATGGGAGGCTCCTTATATTTCTAAAATCGCAGTCACACCCATTCCGCCGCCGGTGCAGATAGAAATCAATCCACGACCGCCTTTATTTTCTTCGAGGATGTGAGCCAGACTCGTCAAGATTCGTGCGCCGGTTGCGGCAAAGGGGTGACCCAATGCCACAGATCCGCCTTTCACATTCATCTTGCTGCGGTCTATGGATCCGAGCGCTTCTGATCGATTCAACTCGGTCTTGCAAAATTCTTTGGAGTCCCAAGCTTTCAACGTGCAAAGCACCTGAGCAGCGAAGGCTTCATGGATTTCAAAAAAATCAAAGTCCGAAAATTTCAAACCGTTGCGATCCAACATTTTAGAAACTGCATAGGTAGGAGCCATAAGAAGGCCTTGTGCTTTGGCATCCCCATGAACGAAATCAACTGCAGCCGTTTCAAAATCCTTCAAGTAGGCGCGAATCGGAAGGGAATGTTTTTTTGCATAGTCTTCACTGCATAAAAACACACAGGCAGCTCCGTCGGTCAAAGCACTGCTGTTTCCTGCGGTCAATGTGCCACTGGAACTGCGATCAAAAGCCGGTTTAAGTTTTGCCAATTTTTCCAATGTGGTGTCAGGGCGGACATTGTTGTCTCTATCCAATCCGTTAAAAGGAACCATGAGCTTTTGATGAAATCCTTCCTCATAAGCTTTTCCTGCCGCCAAGTGAGAAGCCAAAGCCAATTCGTCTTGTTCTTGTCGAGTCACATTCCATGATTTGGCCATCAGTTCGCAAGACTCACCCATGCTCAATCCGGTTCGAGGCTCCACCACTCCTGGGGCTTGCGGCAAAAGATCCTTGGGAGAAATTTTAGCGAACTGTTTCAGGCGACCCGTCAAAGTTTTCTCTCGGTTGGCTTTGAGCATTTGATGGTTGAAGTGTCGATTAAAAACAAAGGGAATGTCGGAATTGGTGTCCACGCCGCCGGCAATACCCACTTCGATCTGCCCCAGAGCAATTTTATTTGCCACAGCCATAGCCGCTTGCAAGCTGGTTCCGCAGGCTTGAACCACATCATAGGCTGGGGTTTTGGCACTGAGGCCTGAGCCCAAAAGAACTTCCCGTGAAAAATTCCAGTCGGAAGAGTGTTTCAACACAGAGCCAGAAACAAATTCGCCAATGATTTGATCTTCAAGTCCCAACTCGGACACCAAATTTTTGGCGGCTTCCGTGAGCAACTCCTGATTTGTTTTGCCCATGTATTTTGAAAAAGAGCGGGCAAAGGGAATTCGTTTTCCGGTAATCACACAAACTTTTCGTGCTTCCATGTGAGGTCTCCTTATTGTGCGTAATCAATGGCCTGTGTTTGTCTCACCACAGTGACTTTAATGGTTCCAGGGTAATTGCATTCATCTTCAATTTTTTGTGCCACTTGCTTTGAGAGGTCCAAAGCCTTTTGATCATCCACGCGTCCTGAATCCACGAAAAGTCGAATTTCTCGACCAGCGCTCAAAATGTAAGTGGATTGAACTTCTTTAAAGCTGCGGCCGATTTTTTCAAGGTCTGCCATTTTTTGAGTGTAGGAATCCACGGTGGACCGACGAGCTCCAGGACGGGCTCCCGAAATGGCATCCGCCGCAATGGTTAAGAAGGCAAGTTCTGTGGAAGGTGTTTCATCATAATGGTGAGCTCGAACCGCATGAACCACGTCGGGCTTTTCTCCATGTTCCAAGATGAATTCTGCACCGATCACAGCGTGACCACCTTCTTTGGAGTGATCCATGGCTTTTCCAATGTCATGCAAAACTCCCGAGCGGCGGCCTCTTTCCACTTCCAACCCCAGCTCGGCACTCATCAATCCGCACAGCCACCCCACTTCTCCCACATGGAAGTATTGGTTTTGAGAATAGGAATAGCGGTATCTCAATGCGCCCAACATGGAGCGAATGGATTCGTGAAAATTTCGAATGTTTAACTCTTGAGCGATTTTGTTGCCGTCTTTGAGAATTTTTTTGAAAAGTTGCTTCTTACATCTCTCTACGGTTTGATTGACGATGTCTTTGTCCACCTTCTTGAGAGTGGAAATTTGATCCAAGACCAATCTTCCAAGTTCTCGTCGAACAGGATCAAAACCCATGACAGCGGCATTGGAATATTCCTGGTAAAAAACAATATCTACGCCACAGACCTTTTCGATGTACGAGCGCAGTTCCGAATCACTTCCAAAAATTTGGTCTTTGATGGCGCCATCTTTAAAGTGAACACTTTGAATTCCCCGTTCCGGGCAGTAGGGGCGAGCAAAGCGGTTGAGCGCAATAGAGAGAACGCGCTGGGCTTCCCGCTCGGCATGGATCTCCGCATTTTGTTCAATCCACTGTGCTTTTTTGGTCCCAATGTTTTTCGCTTCCTGGGTCAGTTGAGCCGATACAGACTCTTTCAGTTCTTCGATGGGTGTTTGGACCTTGTCTCGCAGCCCCTCTGAAAACTTTTGATTCAAATCTTTTTCACGGTCCGTCAGTTGCTGGATGCGCGCGGTTCTTTGATCTAAAAAATTCTTTTTGTTTTTCAGTTGATCTTCGCGGCTTTGCAAACGGCGACGTTGAGATTCGTAATTTTCAGTGAAACTCTCTTCCTCTTCGGCCAGCTGACTGTTCAGTTCGTCGAACTGCGCCTGTGCCAACAAAGCCTCGGACTCCACCTCTTCTAAGTTTTCATCCTTGAAGTTTTCGAACTCTTCTTCAGTGGCTTTGATTTGGATTTCCGCAGCCAGCTCCGCATCTTGAATCAACTCTTGAGCCTCAATCTCCGCAATTTTAAGGCGTCCGCGCAAATTGAGGTAAGCGATCAAAAAGCCAAGAATCATTGCAACAAAAAAACCAAGTACAAAAGGTAAAATTAAAGTGGTCATAATCGTTTCACTTTAACACAGAGCCGAGTTCTGAGTGACCTCCATTCAGGCTGGCGAGCCGCATCAAACGCCGTTTTTCCTCAAAAATCCCGTCTGAAATTCCGATGGAGAGGGGTGATTTTTTCCATTTCCAAAGAGGAGTAGCTTTCAGATGGCTCAAGACAATTCCAAGCGATTAAAGAAGGGTGAAAAATTGCTTCAAGAAGGTGCGGTGGGAAACTCCGTATTTTTCGTCCAGTCGGGCAAAATCCGAGCCTACTTGGAGCGTGGTGGCCATCCTTTAGAAGTTGCGGTGTTCGGTCCTCAGCAGGTGATTGGCGAGCAGTGGCTGTTTTCTCAAGCCAGAAGCGCATTTAGCTATGAAGCCACTCAGGAAACGCACGTGGTTGAAATTCCTTTGGACGTTTTGAAAGTTCACATGGAGAAAATGAATCCGGCTTTAAAAATGATCTTTAAAAGTATGGGTGATGAATTGAAAAACGCCCGGCAAATTCAACGCTCTAAGGTTTTAGAAGGGGACTTTTCCCCCATGCCGGCCGCTCAGTTGGCAAAGTCTTTGAGTTTGATTCATTTGGCGGCTCGCCACTTGGGAAAGCCCACTGAAAATGCCGTGGAAGTGGATTGGAATCTGTTTCGACAATCTTTACAGAAGTTTTTTATGGAGCCTTCTTCGCGCGTATTTCAGTGGATGCGGTTGTTTAAGAAAAAAGGCTTTGCCCAATTTGAAGAATCCACCAATGACGAGGGGGAGCTGGAGTTGGGAAAAATCCAAATGCTCGACCTTCAAGGAATCGAGGATTTCGCAGAGTTCTTTCAGCACTATTATTTCAAAAGCCCCAACCATGAGTTGATCACTTTCGAGGAGACCCCTTGGAAGGTGGCTCAAATCATGGCCGACTTGGGCGTGGGCAAACCTGTAGATCACCGAAAGTCCACCCACTTGGAATTTGGTGAAATCAGTGACGCCTATAAAAAGCGTTTTGGTCTAGAATTCAAAGCCAGTTTATTTGATCAATTGGAGCGCAAGGGATTGTTTGTAAAACGACAATCCCACGACGATGGGCGCTCCACAGTTGCTTATGACTTGGAAGAGTTTCAGCGAGTGGCTCGGTTTTGGGATCTGTTGAAGGAAATCAAGGCTTGGAATGAAAAGGGTGAAGTGTCTTTGAAAGACGATGCCCCTCAGGGCGCTGTGGGCAGTGCCACACTCATATGTCCTTCTTGCCAAGGGGAACTTAAAGAGGAACATAAATTTTGTCCGGAGTGTGGATTCAAATTGGCGGCTTAAGCGGCCTCAACCGTTTTTCGCTTTGCTCTGGGCGTAATTTTCTCTCATAAAGTTGCGCGCATGTTTTAGGAAGTGATCATTGATTCCAAAATATGTGGTGTGAACCAAATACCTTCCATCTTCAGAAGGATGAGGTTCTGTTTTGTAAACACGAGCGGCCAAACATTCATTGGGGGCCTCATCGAAAATTCCTTTTCGAAGAAAGAAAAATGACCCCTCTTTGAAAGGTGTCGACGTATTGATGGTGGCCCCAAATTCTCCTAAGTGATCCAACTTTGCAGGCTTTGAAAGATGAAGTCGCATGGAGGGCTTGATCCAACCTAAATTTTTGAAAGTGTAAACCGTATTTCTGTTGCCGAGGATTTCAGCCAAGGTGACGCAAATGGCTTTTTGATCCACCGGCTTAAGAATGAAGGCTTTGATATTGTCGCACTTGAGCCATTCTTCATTTAAATGGTCTTCGCGCTTGGACATCAAAATGATTTTGAGTTCCTCAGGAGACTTGATCATACCGGCTTTGATGGTTTTTTCGATCAAACCGGTCAGCCAGGGTTCAAAATCTTGAGAGACAAAGGCAGTGTCAATCACAAGAGCAGAAAGTTTATTGAGTTTTTTGGCCTCTGGAATTTTCTCAAGTAGGACATTGGAGGTTGCGGGTTCGAATTGCAATCGAATGCGGTTTTCATCCAAATTATCAAAATGCACCAGAAAACCTTGCCAATCTCCCACGGAGTTTTTCACAAAGAGAACTTTTGAAGACGTCTTTTCAAACAGGGCGTCTTTGAAGGCAGATTCATTGAGGGGGAGGTCAAAAATATTCCACCATATGTTTTGAGTGTTCAGAAAAATTTCATTGGAGGGATGTCCGCAAAATTTCGCGAATTCCGTAGGCTCAAAAGAAATGTCCAAAAGATTTTTCGAATCTCTTTCCACTTCAATGGTGAAGGGGCCACCTGGAAGGTCTACCATTTCCGTCGGGTTCGGAGAAAAACCCTCTGGGACTTCAGATTCTCCTAGTCCGATATCATGGAAAAGCGCGTAGGTGTAATTGAAGGCCGAGACGCGATCAATCCTTCGCTCAATCAATTCCACCAGACCCTTGCCGTGATTTTCGTCACGGTCCACAATGGCAACGGATTGTGATTCTTTGTCGGCGTTGGATAGGAAAATGTCATCTGGATTGTAGGAAAATTCACTGGGACTGTCATTGAGGATCCCGTGGTACTTTGGATCCGAGCTCAACCATTTGCGAATGACGGTAACCTCTTTCTTGCGAACTCCAAAAAAGAAAAAGTAAACCAAACTTTCACCAGGAAGATCGGGGTGAGGTTCGTTCTTAAAAACCTTTCCATAAAAACGGATGATTTCTTTTGAACCCGGCGGTTTTAAATAAAACTTTCCACGAACACCGGGCTTCAACGGGGAGCGATTGCGAATGGCCAATGCACAGTCATTGAGTCTTTCTAAAATAACGATTTTAGAAAGCTCCATATCATCATGGGTTTCTTGAGAGAATAAAAAAGAAGGAGATGTGAGGCTTGGCAGGTTTAAAAAGATCTCAAGCTTTTGCATAAATAAAAGTCGATCCAAAGGAAGCAGCAATAGATCTTCAAGAGAAGGAGTCAGTAGAGCAACCTTATCCATGTCGTCTTCTTCGTATCGAAGAGCCATGATGCGCGTGCGATTGTCTTTGGGCCAATAGCCCATGCGTCGTGTGAAGTTAAGGCAACGAGGGGCAAACTCTGAGATCTTTCCATCAACAGAATCTTCGCACACCACGATCATATGAACTTCACTGAACAGTCGAAGATCACCAACCCCTTCTTCCGAATCTTCTTCTTGAGGCACCTCGTCGCCTTCTTTTTTTTCTTTAAAATAAAGCGCTTCAAATTCAGCGCCCGATTGAAATCCGGCGAATCGAAGGTCGTCTCCAACGGTGTCTTGGCAGTGCTTCTCGATGTCTCGAAGTAGCCGTTGATCTTTCGAAATCGCAACAATATTCGGCATGTAGGAAATCCCTCTCTATACCATTAAAAAGGGGGAACTCCAGGAGATCAAGGATGGAGCCGGGCGGAGGTCCAGCCGTCTTTAAACTTGCTAAAGACAAAACGATCATGAAGGCGTGCGGGATCTGCGATCCAAAGCTCCACGTGTGAGGGAATCAAAAGGTATCCTCCCCAGTTTTCAGGAAGAGGAATTTCTTTATTCGCAAAATCCCTGCGGGCTTTTTCAACCGCTTCAATCATTTGCTCTCGACTTTCCACGGGGGTGGACTGGCGGGAAACGTGTTGGGAAAGTTGGCTTTCCCGGGGGCGGGTGGCCCAATAGGCTTCGGAAGTTTCCCGTGAAGTTTTCTGGACGGATCCGGAAATGCGCACCTGTTTTCCAAGAGGGTCCCAGTAAAAAACCACCTCGCAAAATGGGTTTGCGGACAAGTCTTTGCCCTTTTGACTGTCGTAGTTGGTGTAAAAGGTGACTCCTTCGTCACTGAGGTCTTTAAACAGCACAATGCGGTTGTGGGGACGTCCATCGGGAGAAAGGGTGGCCAAGGCCATGGCTCGAGGCTCTCGCAATTTTCCCGAAGCCTCCGCTTCTTTAAACCAGGATTCAAAGGTCTTTAGGGGGTCTTGATCGAGGAGATCTTGTGGATTCATGAGCGCACTCTTTTCCAAACAGGGTTTTGGAGTCAAATTAAATGAGCGGGTCCAGAAAGACAAAAAAAACCCCACGAAATCTTCGCAGGGTTTTTGAGAAATTTGATATTTCGCAAATTCTTAGTTGAGTTTCAACAAATTGCAAGGCTCGCCCGCAAGCTTTTCCACTCGAGCAAGTGCATCCGCCTGATCAATTTTCAAAACTTTTGCCAAAGCTTGAGCCCAGGTGTTTTTATCCAAAGCTTTTCCTTGGTTGGTTTCAATGAGAGCTCCCACTTCAACCACCATTTCTCCCAAATTCTTCAGAGAGTCTTCATTTGTAATAGGCTCACCGGCTTGGCAAGATTGAACAACCGCTCCACCGGCGTTGATGGCTTTCAAAGCATTGTCGAATTTCAAGCGGTCTGTATAACTTTTGAAGGTTTTACGAACCAAAGGAACCAAGCCGTCTTTTCCGTTGCAGGTCAATTTGGCTTCGGCAGCAGTCAATTGTTTGCCTTGAGCCAATGCTTCCAAATTTGCAGTCAAGGCTGCGTCAGTTTTTGAAGCCTTAGCAGGAGCTTCTGCAGTGGTTTTTGCAGAAGGAGCCGTGCGAACAGGTTCTGTTTTTGGAGCCAATCGAGCCCTTTGGGCCAATGCTGTGCTGGAAAGCATTCCAAGTACAAGGGCAGCGATAAGAGAGCGTTTCATGTCATTCCTCCTAAGGACGTATAAGTTCGAAACCAAACAAGCTTTTCAGAAGCAATCACCGGGCCAAGCCCTCTTCCCCATCAGTCTGGATTCAGGGGAGCATAGTGCCAAAATTGGTCCTTCTACACAATGAAAGGGGCCTGAATTGTCTCTGGTTTTGAAAATTATGGAATCAACCCTGTAAGACTTCCAAAAGGGAGGCCTTCTATTGATCGATGGATAGGGCTTTTTCATGGGCACTTTGGACCTTGATAAAGGCTCGGTAGGAGAGCGCTTCTTTATTTACGGCTGCCATGGTGAGGGCGAGCGCGGCCAAACTTTGAGCGGCATTGAGGGTGAGTGCGCCGGAGGACACCGCTTGTCCCGGGTGCTCCATAAGTTCCACATTCAACTTTTCCCACATCTGGGACTCCAGTTTATCCAAAAGAGCAACATTTTCAGAGCCTTCAGAAAACAGAGTTTTAAAATAGCTATTGAACCACAGCAGATTTTTAGAAAAGACGGATTTGATTTTTTTAATGGAATGGCCCTGGGATTTTAGAGTTTCCAAGTAGAGAAATTGGTAAAGGGCCATTTGCTCCACAAAACTCATTTCAATTTTAGAACTCAGATGAAGAGGGGTTCTTGCTCCACACTCGAGGGGGAGTCCAGCCTCCAGGATCAGTTGGGTGTAACCTTGAAGAGCGTCTGTCCCAGAAACACTTTCACAACGAGCGGAACCGGAGCTCAGGTCGTTTTTTAGCTCCTCGTGAAAAACAAAAATTTCTTTTTCCAAGCTTTGATCGGTCTTTGCAATGGAGGGGACAATGTTCTCATCCCACCACTGATTGAAAGCTTCAAGCTCTTTGCCGGCGGTGAAATTTTCAGGAAGGGTTTGCACCAAGTATTGGAGAATTCCTTTGTAGGGAACCGTTTCGCCTCTGTTGTTTTTCACAGTGCCTTGCAAGTAGTTTAAAGGAAGAGGTGCAGAAGACAGCCAGTCCGTGGGACTCCACCATCCATAAAGACTGGGGCTTTCACAAATATTTTTATATTCTTTTGGAACCATGCGTGGCGGATGGAATTTAACATCTCGTCCATGGATATTTTCGATCATAAAATGGGGAGTTGTGGAGGAGGAGACAGCTTCCTTTAAGGTGTCTGAAAAGCTCCATTGGTCTTTTATAGTTCCCGCCTCTGGGCCGCAAGCCAAGGACGCCAAGAAGAAATCATAATTGTCGCGAAGAAGAATTTTTGGGAAGGCCTCTTTAAAATTTCCATTTTTGTGGGTCTTTTTTGCAAGACTGTTGAAAAAGAATCTTGCGCCGCTTTTTACATCCCCTTCATATTCCGGAGTCATCATGGAAGGTTGCTTTTCTCCCCGGCGTTCCCAATAAAGATCCGAGAAGATCACGCGGTAGATCTGTTTGGTTGCAACAACAGACTCCAGGAAGTCTTGATTTTTGATGCTCCAAGAATTTAAGGATTGATAAACTTTCTGGTGACTCAATTGCCGCCATTCTGAATTGAGTTTTGAGTTTGCTTGGAGCATTTTTGCCAAATTGGGCCCGCGGCATTCGGGACCCATGTCAGACGGTCGGCCACTGCAGTGAGGAGCCGGTTGAAATTCGCCAAAGTTCGATTTTTTGAGCACCTCAAAATTAGCGCTGAGATCTTGTAAATTGTAAGTTAAACTTCCTTTTTCCGGAGAGAAGGGGTTCAAGTTGACCAGGAAAAATTCTCTCAGTGAATGTTCCAGATCGACAATTTTATAAGAAAGCTCAAAGGCTCCAAAAAATAAAAGCATGCTGCCCGCACTGGACACCAAAGAGATCAGTCCGCGACCACGTGTGGACTTGCTGGCAAAGCGTGCGCCGATTTTTAATTTTTCGGAAAGTTTAAAAACGTCCCAGCCTTTTTGAAACATCCACGTCATTGCGGAAATCAGACTCCCTGCCATAACCGCATGCCCCACAAGGGGAACGATGGTCAGAAACAGTTCTTCGCCGGACCAATTGTTGTAATAGCGGTCACAGGCTTCATCATCTCTTTCGAAACTTCCATTCTTACGGTAGCTGGCAATACCCATGCATTGTTTTAAGTCTGGGTCCATCAGCATGCGACCCAAAAGAGAAGAGGCAATCAGTCCAGCAGCCATTGCGGCGTTTTGAACCATAAACCCTTTCCAGCCGCCCACATCTTTGGTCATTTTAAAAACCCATTGGCTGGCCACAAGAAAAGCCGGAAGCATCAGCCATCCCACAGGATCATTGAGTGAGTCTAGGTAGGCCTGCCAAGCTCTGGGTTCATTTGGAAAGTCCGTGGCAAGTGTGAGGTAAGCCAAAACTCCCATGGCCATGTACATGGCGATTCCGATTTGAGTGGATCTTCCGACGGCGTTGACTCCAGGAGCTTTTGATTCGAAAGCTTTGGCCTGCTTTTCTTGAAGTTCAGCGATGAGGGACTGATCGCCGTTTCGAACGGCCTCACGGAGTTTCCTCATGTTTTCTTTTTGCTGTTCGTCCCAGGTGACATTCTTCATGATTTTGGAAGGAAGCAGTTTTTGTGAGCCTTGACCCGGCAAGTGGGTTGCTTCTTTGGAGGTCCACTCAACGACTTTGTTTTGTATATCAACCAGTCTGCCTTCAAATTTTTTCAAATCTTCAGTGAATGCCCACGCTTTCGGAGCTTCGCCGGCTTTGGATTCGGCATAGTAAATATCGATGGGCATTCCATTGGGCCCCTTAACGCCTTTAAGGGTCTGGATGTTGCGTTTTTCAGAGGAAGAGGTGGGTGTGCGGTTCGAAGGACTTCCTTGAGCCAGGGACACCTGTCCTTGAATCAAAATGAGACACAAAAAATAAGTCCAAATCTGAGGCCACTTCATAAGGTTTTTTAAAGCAAATCTTGTGCCCGAGAGATGGGTCCTCGGGGGGTTGTATGGGATTTCTATTGGGCTTTGTTTGCAGCGGCCGAAAACGGGCACTGGGCTGACTCGGGATTGATCATGCACTCTGTGTAAAAGCCTCGGCCGTGGAAGAGATTCAACCACCCCTGAGAGGCCTGAATAAGGGGGCGAATTTCAGGGTTTTCACTACTGCCGGCATCTTCGGTGAGAATTCCGGTCTGAAGCCAGTTCAGCTGTTCTTTGAGTTCGATGAGTCGAAGGATTTGAGTGTTGAGCTTCTGTTTTGCCGTTGCTGGGAAGAAAAGATCTCGTCGTTCAACGAGGGACTTAAAAAGCTTCAACTCCTCATTCAATTCGTTTTGAATCTGTTCAAATCTTTGAGTCATCAAATGGGTTGAATCTTGAATGTGAAGAGACGCATCCGCCAACAGATCATTGAGCTTTTTTTCATTGAGCCTTTTCAGACTGCGTGTGCGACGAGTTTCAACGTGGTTTGTTGTCTGTTGGTCGAGATCCATGGTCAACCGTTGTTTCGCAAGAGCATACAGCAAGGTGGCTTCTTGCAAACGAACTTTCGAGTCATAAATGTCTTCGAGCTTTGCCGTGAAGGAATCGTTTCTACGTTCTTCACGCAGCTGAAAGGCATCGTCCATTGCACGGTAACGACCTTCAAACTGGTACTTCATAGGCACCTGCTTTTGTTCGCGGTTTTTTTGGTAGGCTTTGCCCACCTGATAAAGAGAAATATAAGTGGTGTTGAGATTCAATTGATTGACGGAGCTTCGGGCACTTCGAATGCTGGAGGTCATGGCGGCTGTCCACTCGTGGGGAATTAACAATGTGGCCACTCCACCCACAAGTCCGCCCAGTGCACCTACGATAAATCCAGGAGGGAAAATTGTTCCTGCAGCAACGCCACCGCTGACCATCCCGGTTACGAGAGTGGCAAATTCTCCGGTGGCCAGACGCAAACGCCAGGTATTGTAGATCCAGTCTCGGGTTTGTGAAGGGTTTTGAAAAAGTAAAATTTCAAAGGCCTTATCGAGCACTTTCAAAAACAACTCTCGCTCTGGAGCGGTGGATTGGAGAGAAAGAAGTTTTAAAATTTTAAAATCTTCCAAGATTTTCGATTCGTTTTCATCCGGGTTCAGTTGGAAAATGGCTTCCTTCCAAAGTTGCGATCCCGCTTCCCAGCCGACGAAAGTGATAAAAGAAACCGCACCGGAGTGGAGAAACTCCACCAAGAATTTTTTTGAAATGTTTTGAGAGAGCACTCCGTGCAGTTCTTGAAAGGCCTTTCCCATGGGAAGTGAAATGGCGCCGGCGCCCACCATTCCTGAGTAAATCTCCATGTCGTTGACAATTTGATCAGCAATAGTCCAAAGAAGTTCCGAGTCAATTTCGTGGTTTTGAAGGGGGCCCAAGTTGGATTGTTGGCGGTAAGTTTCGACGACGGCGAGAACCCAAATTAAAGACATGGTTTGAAGAGGGTGGGCCAGGCCTTGGGATTTTTCAAAAACTTTAGAAGGTGCATTCGCAAGTTTTTTAAAAGCCGGTGAGGTGCGGGTGATGGTTTTAAGATCTTCTTGAAATTTTTTGAACGATATTTCTGAGGTGCTCTTTGAGGTTGGTGTGGTTGCTGAAAAGGAGGTCTCTTTTCCAAAGGCGAAGGTGGGCATCACAAGAGACCCCACCATCAAAAACTTTGTTAAAGATTTAAAGACCGATCTTTTCACGAAAGGAACTCCTATCTTTTCTTCGCTCTGCGAACTGCTTTGCGAGCCGCATCTTTTGCATTGCGAGGATCAGAAACGCGACCCACTTCTCCCGGAATGGATTTCAAGCCTTTCGGAGGCGTGCTGAGGCGTTCGGCTTGGTACACGTCGAACTTGCCCAGTTCAATTTCACGTGAAGCCACTTCCTTTCCTTTTGAATGGACTCTTAAAGTTCCTCCGGATTCGTCTGCCTTCAGATCAAATTTGATTTCTAAAGTGCTTCCTTTTTCAAAGTATTCTTCATGATTGACACTGACGTCGGCCAAAATATTTTTTATGGTGCTAGAAGCAGAGCTTCCAATGCTTCTTGCTCCGCCCCCTGGGGAATAGCCATTTCGTGCAACCATATAGTAAACCGAAGGATCCACTTTGATTTCAACACGCCGGTGATCTCGAACAGATTCTATTTGTCGGTTCACAAGTCTTCGGGCCACTTCGACGGTTTGGTCAAAACTTAAAGAGTTCATGACCACAATTTGATCTTTGATTCGATCTATAAATTCCACGGACACTCCCGCATCCCTCATGATTTTTGTAATCACCATTTTGTCTTTGGCTTCGGGGCTTTTTCCATTGAGAGATCCTTGATCCAAGCCATATTTGGTTTCGATCTGGGAATCGCTCATTGCCAGTTTGTCATAGGAATACTCGGCACCCCAATTGGCAGAGAGCACCACCTCGGAATTGCGAAGATCGAGAGGGCGACCGCGACCATCTTTGGAGATTCCCGAATCCAAAAGTGTCAAAAGAGAATTGAGTTCTCTGGGACCCAGTTTGTCAATTTCTGCCAGATGAATGGTGGCATTGGGGCGTTGTCGCACTTCATCAAGCATCCCACCTTGCTCGGAATCCACATATCCACCAGCAATTCCAAAGAAGGCATTTTTAAAAGTTCCGGCATCCATTTGTGCAAAATTCACAGTGATGGGAGAGCGTCCTTTTCCTTCGCGCAATTCTGAGGTGAGTTCTGCGTAAGTGTCTTTTCCAAGTCCCGGTCCACCCACAAGCAGGGTCAAGGCTTTAGGGCCCCGACGCGGTCCCAAATCTGCCGAGGAAAGACGAACGAATTCCAAGGCGCGATCAATGGCGGAATCTTGACCCACAAGAATACTTTTTAAGGTACTTTCTCTGCGCTCAAGGTGTCTTTTTGGAGATTCCGCAAGAATATCTAAAGGAATGCCAACCATTTGTCCCACAAGTTTTAAGACCTTGATGCGATCAATGATTCCGCGGGGGGCCTCTTTTAAATTCGCCAGTTCAATTTCGTGTTTGATTTCTGCAATTTCAAATTCCAGTTTGCGCTTTTCTTCCACTTGATTTTCGCTCAAGTTTCTTAGTTTTTTGTAAAGTTCAGGCAGCTGTTCTGAAAGTTTTTTTGCCTTTTCTTTGGATTGAATTTCTTCATGTTCTGTCAGCAAAGAAGTGAGCTCTTTTTTGAGCTCTTCAATTTTTTCCTTGGTTTCTTCCGGATCCGAAGTGAAATCCAGCTCTTCTTGGTGCAGCTGAATGGATTTCTTAAGGGATGAAATTCGACCCTCTAAAATTTTACTTTGAACATCGCCTTCTTTCATTTCTCGAGCTTCCGAACTCATCACCTGATCCAAGATCTCTAGAGCTTTTCGATTGTAAGAGTCCGCCGCAAAATTTAGTGGGACTTGTTTGGCGATTTCTTCAATGGCGGATTGCAAAACTTTGACCTGGTAGAAATCCGTATAGGACTTCAATTTGTCTTGAAGAACCCGAACAACGGATTCATGGGTAGGGGCAGGAAGGTTGATGGAGGTGTGACGGTCTTTCCAGGCTGCATCTTTTTCCACAAATTCTTTGTATTCATAATCCGTGGTGAAACTTCCAATTTGAATTTTTCCTTCAGCCATCAATGGTTTCAGAGCATTGGGAAGGGTGGCCCCATCTTTAAAAATTTTATGAACCTCGTCGATCATCAAAATGGCCTGAGGATTTGCTTTCAAAAACTCTATTAAATTTTTTGATCGCTCTTGAACTGCGTGAGCTTCACCGGCCAAGAAGGCTTCCACATCTAAAGCTAGAATTACTTTTTTGCTTCCCGGTTTTTGTGCCAAATGAAGAGCGTATCCGTTGATCAAGGCGGACTTCCCGGCCCCTCGTGGAGCGATGCCCATGACAGAAAGACCTTTTTTTCCTTCAAAAATTTGATCCATTTGGGCCATCAAATGTTCGCCGCCGACGTAGGGTTCAATTTTTCCTTCAAGGGCTTTCTCAGTGAGGTTCTCTATGAAGTCTTTCACCCTTGGATCCAATTTGAGTTCTAAAACCTCTCGGGTTTCCATAGCTTGAGGGGCCTCTTTGGTTTCGGATTCCTTTTTTCCGAAGCCCAACCAGCTTAAAGGGCCGGCATAGGCCGATGTGGAAAGGGCCAGGGTTAGAACCAAAGGGATCAGTTTTAAAGATTTTTGAGACATAAATAAAGTCCTCCACCTTGAAATATCAGCAAGGTTCATGCCTGGGGCTCTAAAGGTCTGAAATTGTGGAATTTCTTAGGAATTGAGGGCTTTTTAAAGGGGATTGAATCTTTAAGGCGCCAAAGTCGGGTTGGGGAGGCCCCTAGGGGAAGTTTGCGTTTATGGGGCATTCTTGTGTGGCCCCTTACTTTAGGCGCCTGTCGAACAATTTTTGGCACTGTCTGCGCCAAAAGCACCGCCGAAAAGTACCTGCCTCCCTTTTGCGATAGGCACCACATATCGCAAAAGGGAAGCAGGTACTTTTTGGCGACTAGCCCATGGGGCGACCACCCAAAAGGTGAACGTGAAGATGGGGTACAGACTGGCCGCCATTTTCACCAATGTTGGTGACCAAGCGGTAGCCCTCTGAATCTAGGCCCAAGCCATGGGCTAATTTTTTTGCGACCAAAAACAAATGTCCTAAGGTGGCCTGGTCCTCTTTTTCACTGTGAGCAATGGATTGAATTTCTTTTTTTGGAATGATCAGCAGGTGAACCGGTGCTTTGGGATCAATGTCTTTCAGCGCAAAACAAAGTTCATCTTCATGAACAATCTCACCTGGAATTTCGCCCTTCAAAATCTTCGTAAACAAACTTGCCATGTTTCATCCCTCCAATCACCGCACCGCAAGCAGAGAAAGGTGCCAGGCACCAAAATCTGTAATCGGTGCGTTATGCGCTTTTACATCTGTTTGTAGTCGGGGCCGGATCCGCCTTCGCGGGGAGTCCAACGCGGTCCCAATACGTCGGTGGCTTTGCAGTCCACGCAGTTGGGGGCATTCACCACCAACTTGTCGCCTTGGCGTTCATAAACTCCCGCCGGACAAACATGAGAATAAAATTCCGCAACGTCTCCGGGAATGTCTTCGCCCACAATCAAATGTTGTGGAATGTCGTCTCGGGTTTTGTTTCCTGACAAATAAACAGCGTCCACTTTGCTTAAAGAACCATTGGGAACTTTAAAATCCCCTTTGCCAAACTCTTTCCACTCGGCCGCATCATCCAAATTGTGAGTGTCACTTCCATCTCCAGGAAATGCTCCTCCGGTCAAAGTCATCAATACGGACTTCACTCCACCCATATAAAACCCGCTCTTAAAAGCGTGTCTCATGTTGCGAACCTTTCGAAGGTCTTTCATAAAATTACTGGAGTGAATGGCTTGATCATAAGAGCTCAATGCACTTTGAGAGACGTCTTTCTTTTTTAAGGCTTCAAAAATGCTTCGTGCAGCCATGATTCCTGAAAGCATGGAGTAATGAACGCCCTTCAAGGCCGGCACGTTTACAAAACCTGCAGAATCTCCCACTACCAAAGCACCGTTTCCGGTGAGGCGCTGAGGAATGGAATGAAATCCACCTTCAGGAATGGTCTTCGCTCCCCATTCCAAACACTCTCCACCTTCGAGAATTTTTTGAAACAAAGGATGAGCCTTCATCGCTTGAAGCCGTTGGTGCACATCCATGTTTGCTTGCTTGTAATCCAGCCCTGCTACCAAACCAAAAGAGACCACATCATCGGCCATGGGATAGAGCCAGCTTCCGCCAAAAGTATCTTTTGGAAGTGGCCATCCCAGAGTGTGAATGATGTCTTTGGGCGCGGATTTCACCTTCCAAAGTTCCTTCACACCCAATGCGTAAATTTGCGGATACTTTGCGGAAATGTTTTGCCATTCGAAAAAGGCCTGAGCCAAGGGGCCGCGAGTGCCTTCACTCAAAACCACCACTTGAGAGCTGATGTCTGTTGCGGGCATCGCTTGCGCTCCCGGTTGTCCATCCCTTCCAAGACCTGCGGGAGTGGTGCGCACACCAACCACGCGATCCTCTTCCACAAGAAGAGAGTCCGCAGGAAAGCTAGTTAAAATATTTACTCCAAGGCCTTCGGCCTTTTCGCCGAGCCATCTTACCATTTCGCAAATGGAAGCCACATAGTTCCCGTGGTTTTTCATGGTGGGGGGAGTTGGAATTTTTAAAGCCGAAGTTTCGGTCATGTAGTAAACACTTTCCGCAGTGACGGGACGGCGAAAAGGAAAATCTTTGATGTCCATTTCTGGAAAAAGAGTTTGAAATCCAACGGGATTTACCACAGCACCAGATAAGCTATGTCCCCCAAGGCCTCCTGCTTTTTCAAGAACTCCAATTTCGATTTGATTCAATTCAGGGTCTTCTTTGCAAAGCCTTGCAAGTTCAATGGCGCCACTGAGTCCTGCGGGTCCCGCACCAACGAAAGTCACATCAAAGGGAACCACTTCGTCTCCTTGAGGCGCTTCACGAACAATCAGTTTTTCAGTGGGCAAAGGCTGTTGAAATTTGGCCGGCACAAAGCGCTGGGACATGGAATTCTCCTCTCAAATGGATGACCTTCAATTGGTATTCAATTTGATGGATTTTGTCCAGTTCAACTCGGTGCTGTATGGCCCAAAAGCCGATCAAAGCTATTGAGTAAGAGTCCTTCTTTCAGTCCCACTTGAGGGGCATGAATGCGGGAAAGGCCAAAGATGCGGCAGGTCTCATCGACAAGGCAGGACGCGGGTAAGATCACATCTGCTCGATCTTTGTTCAATTTCAAACGCTCCAGGCGTTCCTCGAAACTCAACGAAAAAAGTTTTTCGGAAATTTTTTGAGCGGCTAAATTTGAAAATTCCCGTCGAGATTTTGCCAAATGAAGTCGATTCGCCAAGCGCGAAAGACTTTTGATGTTTCCTCCCGTTCCCACCAAAGACAATGGAGGCTTATGGGAGTCAATGGTGCTTTTGAGCCTTAAGAGGTGAGGTCTTAAATGCAGTCTAAAATCTTCCATGGATTTGGAAGAAACTTTCTCCAACAAGCGAACGGTTCCAATGGGAAGGCTGAAGATTTGATCTTTAAAGCAAAACTCCACACTTCCGCCTCCAATGTCCATGCACAAAGACAAGGGAGCCACATGGGGAAGTCTTTGGTAGAGCACATCACGAAGCAGTCGGCCTTCCTCCAGCCCATCAATGATGTCAATTTGAAGCCCCGTGGCTTCAAAGACTTGATTTAAAATTTGATCTCTGTTTTTGGAATTTCTCAACGCGCTGGTGGCTACAATGCGCACGTACTCCACGCCCAAATCCAGGAACATCAACTTCCAATCGATAAAGGCTTTTAAAAGTTTAAGTCGCGTGACCTCTTGAATCTCTCCATACAAAAATGCATCTTCACCCAAACGAAGGGGAGCGCGGTCTTCAAACAAGGTGCGCGAATGTTGAAAGTCCCGACCTTCTGCAATCAGGCAGCGAATGGCATTGGATCCCACATCCACAACGGCAACGCGGTGAGAATCAGCTCTCACGGTTGGCCGCCTGGTAAGCTAAACTTTGCGCACGGGTTTTTTCCGCCAAATAAAAATGGCTTCCCATTTCGTCGGATTTTTTCGAGCCCTTCAAATGGTAGTTTCCATTGGAGTCCATGATCCATCCCAGGCGTTCATCTCTTAAGAGCATGTCCAAATACTCCCATATTTTTTCTTTGTGCGGAAGTTTTTCGATGGGAGTGGCCACTTCCACGCGCCGGCTCAAATTGCGATTCATCCAATCTCCTGAGCCAATATAAAATTGACCCTCGAGCAAAGTGGCCTTTCCAGATTGAAAAAGAAAAACACGAGAGTGCTCCAAGAAGGGGCCAATGATCGAGTGGACGCGAATGTTTTCACTCAAACCTTTGACGCCGGGTCTTAAGCAGCAAAAGCCACGGACAATCAAGTCCACCGAAACACCGGCTTTCGAGGCTTCGTAAAGTTGATCGATAATGGCTTTGTCATCCATGCTGTTCACTTTGACCACAATGCGAGCCGGTTTTCCTTTACGAGCAAATTCCGTTTCCTGTTCAATCAGTTCCAGAAACCGTGGCTTCATGTTTACAGGGGCCACTAAGAGTTTTTTATAATCTGATTTCAAGGAGCGCCCTGTGAGATAGTGAAAAATCTCAACCACATCTGCGGTGATGTCCGGGTCTGATGTTAAAAGACTAAAATCCGTATAGATGCGCGCCGTTACGGAGTGAAAGTTTCCCGTTCCCACATGGGCATAGGGACGTACGCCTTCTTTTTCTTTGCGCACCACCAGGGCAATTTTTCCGTGAGTTTTTAAATTCACAATCCCGTAGACCACGTGCACTCCGGCGCGCTCCATTTCGTGAGCCCAGCGAATGTTCTTTTCCTCATCCATGCGGGCCGTCAACTCCACCAAGCAAACCACCTGTTTTCCCGCTTCTGCAGCTCGAATCAAAGATCTTGCAATCAGACTTTCACGTCCGGTGCGGTACAAAGTGACTTTGATGGCAAGCACATCAGGATCTGTAGATGCTTGAAGAACAAAACGCTCCACCGTTGCCGAAAAGCTTTCATAGGGGAAGTGAACCAAAAGATCTTGTGACCGGAGCAAATTAAAAATGTTTGCGCCTTCATCCAGAAGTGGTGCTGGGACCACGGGCTGCCAAGGGGAATCTTTCAACTTTGGGCGAGGCAAATCATAAATTGTGGACAAATTTTTAAACTCAATGGGGTAGGGAACTTCATAGATGTCGGTGGGTTCCAGTTCCAACTCATCCATTAAAAACTGAAGCAACCACTCATCCGGCTTAGGTCCATGCTCCAAACGAACCACATCGGCGAATTTTCTTCGTTTGACTTGGTCTTCGATGTATTCCAACAGGTCCTCTGAATCCTCCGGAGGCGCATCCACATCAATGTTTCGAGTCACTCGAAAGGTCATGATGTTTTGAACGACCATTTCTGGAAACAAAAGGTCCAAATGTTTGCGAATGATGTCCACCAAACTCACCAAGCGCACCACTTTGGATTGACCATGGACGCTTTCAGGAATTTCAATCCACTCGGGAAACACATCCGGAACTTTTACGCGCGCAAAAAGGGGTTCAGAATCTTCGGAGTGAGGAGATTTTAAAGAGATCGCTAAGGATGTGGTCAGGTTGGAAATCAACGGAAAAGGGTGGGCATGGTCTACAGCCATGGGTGTTAAAACCGCAAATAGCTTTTCACTGAAAAAATCTTTCGCCCATTTGCGCTCCTCTTTGGAGAGATTTTTGAAGCGAAGCATTTCGATGCCCTGTTCGGCAAGTGCGGGCAAGAGATCTTTTCGAAGCAAAGTTTTGGTTTTGTTTGACTGCTGAATCACATCCTTTCGGATCAGATCCAACTGTTCCGAAGGCGTGAGACCGTCATTGGAAAGCCCCGAGTAGCCGGCGTAGAGTTGGCGCTGAAGACCACCCACGCGCTTCATAAAGAATTCATCCAGGTTGGAATTGTAGATGTTAAAGAACTTTACTCGCTCCAAGAGTGGATTTCGAGGGTCTTCGGCTTGAAACAAAACACGAGCGTTGAACTTCAGCCAGCCCAGCTCTTTATTCACATAGTTTGCATAACTCAACTTGCAGAACTCTCCCGCAAAAATTTCTTTAAAGAATCAGACCGGGCCATTAAATCCCCATAACCCAAGTCCACCAATTTTGTGCAATAGGCGGGGAGAAAGGTCAAATAGCTCAGAATTTCTGCAGATTCTTTAGGGCTTCCAAGTCCCGCCATCAAAAATCCAAAGATCGAGGGCAAATCATCGGCATAATCCGACGCAATGTCAGAAATGGTCACAGAAGGGGTTTGGTAGAACAAATCAATGGGTCGAAAGCCTTCCGGTGTGGGTCCGTAGCTTCTTAAAATGCGGTTTACAAATTCGGCGCGTTCAATGTCATTTTCAATGGCATCTAAAAATACCGAGTTGATGATCACACTCAAAACCCGGCCAATACTTGGCGCAATGTACTCATCCGTCAGGTTCACTTCTTTTTGTCTTCGAACGCCAAGAACTATCACCTTTTCCGCTCCAATGTGAAGTGCCGGAGAAAGGGGAGCTGTGTTTCTTAAGCATCCATCTCCGAAATATCTTCCGCGCACTTTCCAGGGGGGAAAGAAAATGGGAATGGCTGTGGAAGCCATCACATGGTCCGCATAAAGCGGAGTTCTTAAACTTTGTCGCAAGTGCCGTTTCCAATCAGGAATGCTTCGGCTTCCGGTGTAAAAGGTCACTCCAATGGAAGTGGCATAATCGGTGGCGGTGATGCACAAAGATTCCAACTTTCCTGCATCTGAGAACTGTTCAATCTTATTGAAGTCGGTGTGGTACTGAATCAGGTTGTAAAGAGGCTTGGTGTTGAGAAGTCCTAAATTTTCACTGCGAAGCTTGGAACTCAATCCCCCCAAAGACAGGTTGCGAAGAAGCTTTAGACCTGTTCGCCCAAAAGAAAAGGTTCCCGTTTGAAAGACGTTTTTTGTTTCCAGAGCTTTCCAAAGGGTGCAAAGTTCGGAGGTGGCACCATCCAAATCATCCAGTCGAGAGGCCACATAGGCCGCATTGATGGATCCCGCACTGATTCCCACAAGGTTTCGAAAGATTTCCAAACGGGATTCATCTCTAGCAATTTCGTAAAGTGCGCGCAAAGCGCCCGCTTGATAGGCTCCTCGAGCTCCGCCACCGGTCAGTACAATTGCAGATTTCATAGAGTTTCATCTTCTCGAAGTTTTTAACAGGTGTCACTGCCTGGTCAGGGCTCAAATCAAATATTGTAAGATCGACGGGGTTTTGGTCGGTAACTGGATTCGGAAAGCCTTCCGGGAAATGGAAGGCTTTGGTCAGGGAGCTTAGAAGTCAGAGATCATGTCCACAAGTTCAGGGTGATCGATGAAGGGGTTTCTGTCTTTTTGAACTTTAAAGATTTCTTCGTGGCGAACGCGGTCCGCATCGTCCACGGGATCTTCGCGGTGCCAGCGTCGAAGGCTTTCTTCCTCAATTTTTGAAATGGAGAGCTTGTAGCGAACCGAGAAGTAGAACAAGGCACGAGCCACGTTTCCTCGGTGCTCAACGGGAGGTTCGAAAAAGATCTCTTCCCGATCACCGCGAGCCCAACCTCTGCGAACCGACGGGCAAATGGCGTCTTTTTCGGTTTGAATGTTTGCAAACTGGTCATTTCCGCGGGATGTGTTGGCCGTTTTTGAAGCTCCGTAAAGAATGTGAAGATCCGATTTTTGAAATCCCACAGAGAACTTTTTAGAGAATCGACTTTGAGGCCAGGTGTGCTCTACGTTGAAAACATTGTAGTCAGGAGCTTTGCCCGGTTGAGGACCTTTTCCAGGTTTGAAGTCTTTTGCTGTGAACACCTGCTGGCAGTAAACATCCTTCAATGCATACTCGCCGTTCACTTTAAGCAGGTCCAACTTTCCAAGGACAAAGTCTCTGGCGGCCGAGTAGGACATGGGTTCTTGCTGGTAGCAGCTTTCCACCTGATCGCGGCAGTTTTTGACTAAGGTGTCTGAACCGTGCTCTTGGGGAATGTGAGCTTGAGAAAGAATCTCAAACAGTTCTTCCTTTAGAGCCCCTCCGTGAAGGCCCTCTTCCACATCCGAATAAAAGCTTTTTGGATAGTAGCTTTTCGGACTGGTAAGGCGGTCGGCCTGGGCTGCGAGTGAAATTAAGGGGAGAAGAAGGGCAATTGTGTAGATTTGTAGAAACTTCATGCTTAGAGTCTGACCAAAGGCTGGGTTTTCAACAAATAAAAAAAAGGGGTTTTTGCAAATCCTGACAAAAACCCCGACCTAGGTCGACTTATCAACAGATGCGACGTGTTATTCGCACTTGAATCCAGCGTTTTCCAAGTTGTCCTTCACTTTAGACACAACATTTACGCAATGTTCAGATCCTTTGGATCCAGACGCGATGGAGTTGGATTCGCCAAATTTCGTGTAGATCACTTCACAGCCGTTATCCACAGCCTTCACGCCAATGGTGCGAACGTCTCCACCCAATTTGCACTGAGTTTCACCATCCATTTTGGCTTTTGCTTCATTGACCATTTTTTTAGCAGTTTCTTTGGTGCTCTCTGCCGCTTTTTCCATTTTTTCTTCAACCTTCGACTCTGAGTCATTTTTCTTGGAAGATGAACAGGCGCTCAGGGCCAGGCCAAGAAAGACGGCCAATAATAATTGTGTTTTCATGATACAGGTTCCTCCTTGTTGAACTTGAATCTTACGGGGATTAAAGCTGAAGAGCAAAGGGTGTTCGGTCCAAAGTATGAGAATATTGTTACTTCGTTTTTCCAGCATTGGTGATGTGCTTCAAACTTTGAGTGTGGTGAGTCTTTTAAAAAGCCGTACTAATGGGGATGTTGAAATTCACGTGGCCACTCAATCTCGTTTTTTGCCATTTTTTGAGGCGCATCCCGCCGTACATAAAGTTTGGTCCATTCCAAAATCTTCTGGACTGAAGCCCTTGTGGAAGATGTCCGGTGAGTTGGCCGATGCAAAGTTCACACATGTGTACGATGCTCATAACAATTTGAGATCTCAAGTTTTGGTTTTGATGCTGAGACTGCGTGGATGTTTTTTTAAATTTCTTCGCAGACCTATTTATCGCTTTCGCAGGTTTTTGTTGTTTCGCTTTCGCATCAATCTTTTTGAGCAACCCTTTTCAGGGCAAAAAGATCAAATTCGTCCCCTTAAGAAATGGGGATACTCCACAGAGATTCCAACTCCTCCTCATTTGTTTCTTTCAAAAGAATTGATTCAAAAAACCAAACAGAATCATTTGTCTCATTGGCCTCAATTTACAGCCTTGGCTCCCTCGGCGGCATATCCTTTGAAACGTTGGCCCTTGGATCATTGGAAAGATTTGATTCGAAATTCTTCGGAAGAAAAATTTGTTTTGCTCGGGGGGCCGGAAGACAGCTTTTTGGAAGATCTGGAAAAGGAATTCCCTTCGCAAGTTTTAAATCTTGCAGGTAAGTTGGATCTGATGGAATCCGCGGCGGTGGTTCATTTGAGTCGGGCCTTGGTTTCCAACGACACCGGTGTGATGCACATGGCGGAACAGTTGGGGCATCCTTGTGTGGCGCTGATGGGGCCGGCGCCCTTTGGGTATCCTTCGATGCCTTCCACAAGGGTATTGGAGCGCAATTTAAAATGTCGTCCTTGCAGCAAGCATGGGCAGGGGCCTTGTGTGAATAAAGAGTTTCAAAAATGCTTGCGAGACATTCCCTACACAGAAGTCCAATCCTCCCTTAAGGAGATGAAGCCTTGAATATTTTTAGCACATTGCTTTCTTGGGATCAGTGGTTGCTTTTAAAAGTAAATGTTTCCTTGGGAAATGAGGCCTTTGATCCCTTCTTTTTATTTGTAACTGATTTTCACAAAAACTTTTGGGGCTCCAGTCTTGCACTTTTGGTGTTGTTTTATTTTTCGTGGAAAAAATTTGGAAAAAGGTTCTGGGTGGTTCCACTGATGCTGGCGGTGACTGTAGGTGCAACGGATTTGATGGTTTACCGGGGAATCAAAAAGAACGTTCAACGGGAGCGGCCGTTTCAAGATGAAGCGATGAGGTCCCAAGTTCGCCAAGCGGCCATTGCCCATGGAAGCAGTTTTCCTTCCAATCATTCGGCCAATAGTTTTTCAGGAGCTTACACACTCGGTCAGTTTTTTCCGCAAGCTCGCTACTATTTTTACATTTATGCGATGATTGTGGCCTTTTCCAGAGTGTATTTGGGAGTGCATTATCCTTCGGATGTCTTAACAGGTGCACTTTTAGGCCTTTTCGTTTCATTTTTGATCTTTAAAATTTTGCGAAATCAGTTGAAGTCTTTTACAGGACCAAAGGCTTAGTCAGGATTGAGAAATTTTGTTCCGCTTAACGCGGCGCTCTCGCGAGCAAAGCTGGCCCTCCCATTGCAGTTTCACTTTTATGTTCGAATGCGAACAAAAAACTAACCTATAGGAATGGGGGAACCATGAAAGTACGTGATTTCACAAAATTGTTCATGGGTCTTGCGGCCATTTCCTTCCTGAACGTTGCCTGCCAAGGAAATCTCCAATCAGACCCGGGACAGTCGTCAAAAGCTGTCGAAAGTGCGTCGTCGAGCGCACCGATTGAATCGACAGAAGATCTGTCAGCAAAAATAGATATGAAAGCCGTTCAGGCTTCGGTCGATGATTCCAAAGTGGCAATGGAAGAAGCGCAAAAACTTTTGGCGTCTTTTTCGAATCCAGATGGAAGCATTAAGATTTGGTCTTTGATGACCGGAAGTACAAATTCCGTTCAATCACAGAGTATCTTTATTATTTATGAGAAGCTGAGCGAACTTCTGAACAAAGTTTATGACAAAGTGGCTTTAGTGAAGCAGAAGTTCAATGATGCTCGGGCTTTACTTGCTATTGAAGCTGCGAAGCTGGATCCAAATCGTCCGGACCATCAGATTCTATTGGCACAAATAAATAAGATGATGGCGCAAATTGACATGGCAGAGAGTCAATTTTCCATGGCTTTGGGACAGTTGGCCGGGAAATTGGACTTGGTGAAGGCGGGAATTGATACTCTGACTGTTTCAGCGGGATCACTATTTCCAGGAGCCGGAATCATCGTGTCTGTTCTGACCAATCAGGTGAAGATGGCAATTACAGAATTTCAAGTGAAATTGCAATCTCTGTAATCCAGAGATTTAATTGGTCAAGTTTTGAAGAGGAAAAAGAAGAGGGTGGAGGCCCTCTTCTTTTTTATTAAGCCCAATGCTTTGCAAAGCTTGGCTCGACGTCTGTCGAAGAATCCTCGGTGAAAGACGAGGATCCCATAGAATTCCTTAATATTATTCTGAGACATTCCGAAGACCCCTTTAAGTAAAGGAGAATTTTCATGGAGGGAAGATTCTTAAAATTTGGATTTTTGTGGAAAGCTCTTTGGATATTTTCTGGACTTTTTGCATTGATTTCTTGCTCTGCTCCCGACAGCGGAAGTTTCTATTATGGAACCATGGGGCTGGGTGAGAGAAAATTGGTGATGACCACGGCCAGTGGGCAAACCTATGCGATCACGCGCTACAGTGAGTCCGGTTCTTTTGAAGGATTGATTGCCAACACCTCGCCTGCAAGTTTGATCACTCGCGGAGTGGCTCCTTTTGACCTGTTTCATGTTCTTGTGGCCACTGATGGTCAAGATGGATTGAGCAAAGTTTCATTGATCGATGGATCCATGACCAGCTTTGTGGGTTCCAGTCTCTTTTCCGGAAACATCTATCAAATTGTGAAAGATGATTTGCGCTCTCGCTATTATGTGATCGAATCCAACGGCATCGAGTCTTTTGATTTCAATGGGAACCGAGTGGGAAATCCTTATATTGGGACAACCGTTGGAAGTTGTGTTCTCAGTGGACCTCGATCTTTAACGATGACTTCTTCTGGAGACCTTGCTGTCGCCAGTTATACGAACAATGACATCAGTGTGTATGACGTTTCCGGAGACACTCCCACTTGCAAAAATTCTTACACCGGATATGGAAATGATCGTCCGACAGCGATAGTTGGTCATTCCGACGGTTATCTTTACATTGGATTCACCACCAACGATCGTATCGATAGATTGCCTGAAGACGGGTCGGGAACTCCAGAAACCATTTATACAGACACCGCCTACGTGAACAACCCCACCGCCATGCTCGAAATGCCCGACGGCACTTTGTTGATTGCGTCGGACGGCGTGGATGCCGTTGTCCAAATGGACACTTCGGGAAATCTTATCAATGGTGGAATCTTTATGAAGGATCCTTTCACCGCAGCCGTCACCCAGATGACTTTTGTTGAGGGGGTGCAGTGAAGTTTTTAGCCGTATTCGCTTTGATCGTAGCATTTCCATTTTCCGCTTTTGGAGACAGGTCTGATCGCAATTCTGTTCATGGAACTTTGGGGTTTGATTTGGGCTTAGGTTCTGGCTCTGGAAAGTTAGAAAACTTTGATGGTTCAGAAGCCAATTTTTCAGCAATGTCTTTTCATGGCCGTTTGAATTTGCCTTTTTTAGAGTTGGGGCCTGTGGGTTTAGCACTTCTTCCTTCTTACACTTATACAGGTCTTGAAAATTCCGCCAATGGCGAAGAAGTGGAAGTGGCTCGAATGAAGGGCTTTGGTTACGGACTTCATCTTCGTCTTTTTAAATTTTATTTTGGCTACGAACTGATCAATATGTCTGTTTCCCATCAACATATTGGCGCAACGGCAAGATCTTTGGATTATGAAATGCCTCTCACCAATGTGGTGGGTGGTTTGGAAATACCACTGACCCAAGCTTCTCTTTTGTTTGAATACAGTCAGGCCAACGGAAAGGTCCCAGCTCAGGCCACCGGCTTGGGACAAGATTCCCCCTATTCGGAAAAAAAGTATTGGATCAATTTGAGATACAATACGGATTTTGAGATGGGCGGACTGTTTCAGTTCCTTTTTGAATAACCAATCCTCTAAAAATGCCTTCCTGGACTTGCTTTTAGCGCATCGACTTTGAGATCCTATAGATGTTGGCGTTTCTTAAAGGAGGGCAGAGTTCAATCCATCCATCGCTGAATCCCAACCCAAAATTCAAGGGACTTTGAAAGAAGCTCTTGTATTGAATGCGAGCTATCAGCCCATTCGAATCATCGATTGGCAAAAGGCTTTGATTCTTTGGTTTCAGGGCAAAGTTGAGATTTTGGAATTTCACGACATCGAGGTGCACAGCCCCTCACAGTCGTTTGCTCTTCCAGCCGTTCTTCGATTCAAAAAATTCTTTAGACCTTATTACGCTTTTGGAGTGAAATTTTCCCGAAGGAACATCTTTTTAAGAGATCGATTTACTTGCCAGTACTGTTGCAAAATTTTTGCGGAAAAAAAGCTCACATTAGATCATGTGATTCCCTTGTCCCGCGGGGGAGCGCACAATTGGACCAATGTGGTCACGGCCTGTTCGAAGTGCAACAATAAAAAAGGGTCAATGTCTTTGAAGGAAGCCAACTTAAGGCTTTTGAAAAAACCCATTCAGCCGAAGTTTCTCAATCAAAGTGAGATCCCAGGAATGAGATCTCACTTGCCAGAAAACTGGATTCACTACCTCAACCTTAAGGTTGAATAATCGTCATCTCCACGGATTTCGAATTTGACGGCGAGTACATCACCAATGGATTCTCGTTGGAGTTTTTCATGGAGGTCAAAGTCATGCTTGTGCCGCCGGCAATGGAGGCATCACTCATTCCCCAGTAAGCCATTTTCATAGGATCGGTTTGAAGGGTTCGCCATTGGGTTTCGTCACTTCCCAAGTAATCATCGGCTTCCACCGATTCTCCTAAAGAATTCAAGGATGCGATCTTCGCATTGAAACTTCCATCTGCAGACACCTTTAAAGGATCCACGGGAATTTCCACGATCACCATTCCCGATTCTGAGGCAAAGCGAATAGAGCCTTGTGCCACTCCGGCCTCCAAAACTCTATATTGAGCATCTTTATTCCCTTGAAGCAATTCCACTTCGTAGGCCAAACGCGCTCTTTGGGCCTTTTGGTAATCCAAGATTCCCGCGATAAAGGCATGCTCGCCTTTGCCGCCAGCATCATTCAAGAAGCCCAAACCAATGATCTCTTGATCGATCTTTCCATCTTTGTCTCCATCCACAAGAACCGACAATTCACAACGAATCAACTGGCTTCGGTTTTCATGGAGTTGAAAGGCGAATTGAAGGTAAGGGCGTTGCGAGATGGCTATGGGCTTGAGAATCCAGCGGTATCCCACGGACTTCAAGTCACAGTCGTTGGCCTTCCACTCTTCACCTTGAGGAACCACTTTCTTTTCATCTTCACCAATAAGGTTGAAAAGAAATCCACCGCCGGTGACGGGAGAGACGTTAGAGACGGTCATAGACACGCGCTCCTGAGTGACTTTCGGCCCAGTGTCTCCTTCTTTTTGAGGAATCTCTCGAGTCTCAGAAGAAGTTTTTGTCACGCGAAGTTCAGATCGGGGCATTCGAAAGGCCATGATGGAAACTTCTTGAACTTCTTTTTCACTGCGAATTTGGATGATGCCATCCAATTCGCTTCGGCGTGGAAATTTCTGAACACTTCCCACTTCCACATGAAGAGAAAACTCCACCTGTCGCTCTTCTTTGGGTTGAAGAGTGATTGTTGCAGGCATTTCCACACTCATTTCCTCGCCAGTAAAAGATGTTTGAAGAACCAAGATGTGGTTGGAAAGGTTTTTTACTGAAAAAGATTTTTTCACAGTTTGAGTTTGTGGAACTTCAATCAATCCCATGGAAATGGAACCATTGGTGACAAACTCGGCCTTTAAGATCTTTTCCATATCTACGCGCCCTGTTCCCTGAGTGGTGAACTTGTAGGCGTTTCCAGAGGCATCTTTCAGCTTGTAAGCTGTAGAGGTTAAAAGATCTCGAACGTCTTTTGCCGAAAATTCAGGGTGGAGTTGTTTGATCAAAAGCGCAGCCCCAGCCACGTGAGGAGCCGCCATGGAGGTTCCATTTTCCAAAATTCCTTCCACACCTGTTCCCATTCCTGCAGAAAGAATGCGTAGTCCAGGGGCAGCCACTTCCGGTTTGAATCCGTAGTCGTCTGACCGAGGTCCTCGAGAAGAAAAGTCCGTAATGGTATCTACAAGTTCGGGCTTTTGGATCACGTCGGAATTTTTCATGTCCACAACGACGTCTTTGCCGTTTTTCAAAGTTTGAACCAGCGCATCTCCTACGGCTTTGGAAATCATGACACCGGGAATCTCTGCTTTGAAGGTGTCATTGGGGCCTTGGCCCATGGGGATGGTTTCGCCAGCAACGTTGTTGTAAACCACCACGCCCACAGCTCCCCCTTCAAGGGCTCTTTTGAACTTGTCCGTAAAGCTGATTTTGCCTCGTTGAATCAAGGCCACATTGCCTTTGAGTTTGGCTTTGATCTCATCGCTCAAAGCCTGATCCCCCATTCCAATGTCCACCAATTTTCCAGTGAAACCATCAACCTCTTTCAAAGGTTTTGAAAAGGAAGCTTCTTTGAAATCTGTGACCACGTCTTCCATTCCTTGAGCTTCAAACCGAACGGTGGGGAATTGCCAGTTGAGACTTCGTCCATCCACAGAGGCCGCCACAGAAATGGCTTGATCGGATGTGGAGGGAGCACCAACCACTCCGGCCAAATCGCCTGAGTTTCCTGCGGAAGCCACAACCACCATTCCTGATTTCACTAAATTTTTGATGGCACGGGAGTAAAGAATTTTACGAATTCCAAAACCGCCGCCCAAAGACATGTTGATCACATCCAAGCGATCGTTTGTGTTCATGTCGCCATTGGGGTCCATGGCGTATTCAAAGCCAGCAATCACGACCGCATCGAGAGTTCCACCATTGTTTCCAAAAACTTTGATGGCATAAACTTTTGCGTCGGGAGCCACGCCGTCATAGGTGTGTACGCCATCGCCATTTCCGGCAATGGTTCCTGCGACGTGAGTTCCGTGGCCGGCTTCATCAATGGGGTTGCTATCAGGGGCAGGGACCACTTGGTCATAAAAACCTTGAGAGCCTCCGAATCGAGTTCCCACCAGGTCAATTCCACCCACCACTTTTTCGTTTGGAAACAATGGGGTGGCCTTGTTGGGATCAATGGTTTTGTAATCTTCAGGACGCCCGCTTCCGCCCAACATGGCATGGGTGTAGTCCACTCCAGTGTCGATCACACCCACAGAGAGTCCCTGTCCCCGAAGACCTTTTTCATGAAAGTAGTTGGCTCCCATGTAGGTCACTGACGTGACGGCATCGCCTTTTAAAGTCACAGTGGACCTTGTGGTTCCTTCGCTTTTTGGACGATCGAAGTTGTGTGCGCGCTCAACCGTTTTGCCGTTTACGGCTTGAAGAATTTCGGGAATCAAGTGAGCGGGAGTTGCGAGGGCAAATCCGTTCAAAGTGTATTTGTAGCGGTAAACTACGCGAATCTCTGAAGAGATTTGAAAGAGTTTTTGTTCAAACTGTTCTTGTTCGTGAAGTACCGCTTGCAACTCTTCAGCAGAGCCGGACGTTTCTAAGAGAGGGGGTAAATCCAACTGAACCATGATCAGCTCGGTGGTGAGTCCGGCCGTGCGATCGGAAAAGATCTCTTGAGTGTTTTGTGGAGTTTGTGAGTGTTTGGTGTTGGATCCTGGCGAGCAAGCTGCAAGTGCGCTCACAGCAACGGCACCCATAAGCGCCACAATGGTGCGATTGGATATGTTCATTTTTCCCCCCTTTGAACATTTGATCCCCGAACTGTTTGTAGGTGTGAAAGCTGACGCTGTAAAACGCAATTCATTTTTATAAATTGATTGAAAGGCTTACAGGACTTTGCGCGTTAAGTGTTTGAATCCAGTGTTTTTGCCATTTGAAAAGCCATAAGTAAAACTTTTGGATCGGGAGAAGGAAGGGGAGGATCTCGTTGATCTCTGAGGGCATTAGTGGTCATATAATTGCTTTTTATCCATGGAGATTTGAGTGAAGTCGCTGAAGAATTTATTGTTGATTGTGCTGTTGATGTTCCTTGTTGTAGGGGCTGGTTTTTTTGTGATTTTCAATTACTCCTGGGTATTCTCCAAAACCATTCAAGGTGAAATCATCGAGATGGAGCGAATCACGGAGCCCACTGCAATTTTGGGAGCCCAAACCAAAGAGTCACAGATTCATTCTTACGCAGTTCTAATTCAAGATCGTGATGGAGAGATGTACACCTCCAGTGCGGAGGATCGACAGTGGCAGGGGGCGAAAAAAGGTTACTGTGTGATCGCTACACTCTATCGTTACCCCCCCTGGGATTTGAACAAAGGCGGGACCTTTTTCAATGCGCGAGTGAGGAAGCTCTATCGCTGTCCCGGAAAAGAAAAGGGACCGGATTCAGACTTCAATGAAGAGGCCTCTGATACCGCACCCACTCAAGAGCCGGCAAATTCCAGTGAAGAAGCTCCAGCAAAGCGCGGGGGCTGGAGCAAATGACTTAAACCGTTTGGATTTTCGGACGGCAAATCTCTTTGTGGATTTTCATCAGTAGCGGAAACAGAAAAGCCCACACCAAAAAGTACAGTCCGGCGCTTTCCCAAAGTGGTGCTTTGAATTCGAGCAAACCCAGTTTGTATCCACTCATATAAGAGGCCATGCCTCCCACTCCTCCCAAAACAATCTGAAGAAAAAGGCGATTTTTAAAAAAATCAAACGCGGCAAAGGCGGAAGGAAAAAGAATCCAAAGAGCCGCAATCCATGGAGGAGGAAGGTGCCATTCACTCCACGGGTTGTGAGCGAAATCCACCCACCCTAAAAATTGCAAAAGACCGTCTTGGAAGGTGCCCAGAAGAAACGCGATGACCATCCATAGGGGTTGTCGAACGTATAGAGGGCTCCATTTGAGATTTAAAAAACTTAAAACCAAAATCAGTGGAAAAAACAGGGCCGGGCGGTGAGCCAAATGGACGATTCCCCACCATCCCACATAGAAGGACAGGGAAATCCACAAATTTTGATTCAACCAGTTGGCCTTTTTAAAGAACATAAGCAAAAATACGGCAGTTCGAGCCTAGGGACAAGGAGCCAGTCGTTGATGTCCAAGAGATTTCCATATTAAATGGGGTCCAACATAAGGAGTTATATATGAGAAAATTTAATTTGCCGGAACTTCCCTATTCGAATGATGCCTTTTCAGGCTTCATTTCTCCGGAAACTTTTGAGTACCATCACGGAAAACATCACAAGGCCTATGTGGATAAAATGAACAGCATTTTGGAAAGCGATTCTTCCTATGGGTCTCAACCCACTTTGGAAGAGCTTGTAGAGAAGACTCAAGGCGGTCTTTTCAATCAAGCGGGTCAATCCTGGAACCACACGTTTTACTGGCACTCCATGTCTCCAGAGAAGACCGAGGCGCCCGGGGACTTGAAAGCCGCCATTGATAAAAGTTTTGGATCAATGAATGACTTTCGCGCCCAGTTTGTTGAGAAGGGCATGGGCAACTTTGGATCTGGATGGACCTGGTTGGTGAAAAATTCCAAAGGAACTTTGGAGATTGTGAACACCTCCAATGCGGAAAACCCCATTCGCCAAGGGCACACGCCTGTGTTGGTGACCGATGTTTGGGAGCATGCCTATTACATCGACCACAGAAATGCCCGTAAGGCCTATTTGGAGAAGTTTTTTGACCACATCAACTGGAAATTTGCAGGCCAGAACTTCTCTGGATCTGGAATTCCCAACATGACCCAGTTCATGGTTTAACTGTTTGATCTTTTTCAGTTTTTAGATGATTGACAGAGGGAAGGGGAGAAGGGTAACTTCTCTCCTTCCTGATTGCGGGAGTAGCTCAGTTGATAGAGCGTCGCCTTGCCAAGGCGAAGGTCGCGGGTTTGAGCCCCGTCTCCCGCTCCAATTTACACCACTTATAGTTGTTTTCACTGCCCAAGGTTTTTGCGCTCTTTGTTTGGCTCACTGTCGTTCGCTGGGAGACGGGGCTCAAACCCACGGTGAGCGCAAGCGAACCCACACAAAAGATGAGCCCGTAAGAACTCGCGAAGCGAGTTTCGTCTCCCGCTCCAATTTAAGGTTCTTCTTTGGAAATGACTGGAGACCTAGGTATGTTGGGCTCATTCAGGGCAAAGAAAGCTTCACCTTAATAGATTTCCCCCAGAGAACCTATTTCAAAAGAATTCGATCGTCGTCAGTTCCAGCATAGTCTCCGATCCATTGCCCTTCCGTTTCGAATACTCCATAGATAGTTAAATTTTTCAGCTAAGGGACGTAAACCACTTCCACATCCCAAGAGGGAAGAGTGGCAAGACAGACTTCGCCGGTTTCAAGATTTCTTAAAGGGGCTTTGCCTTGAAAACGGTAGAACCCGGATTGGTGAGCTTTTGGGACAAACATATATCGATAAATGATGTGTTCCAGTTTTCGGTCACCGTGGGTGTCTAGTTTGTATGCGGCTACAGGCAGGAGAGATTCGGGGCCCGGCTCTGTTGAAACAAAGGAAGCTTCGTTTTTCATCTGATCGATAGCCGCGCCTTCAAGAGTCAATTCGTAGTTACCAGTGATTTTGAAATTGTAATGAAAGGGAAACTCTGTGGAAACATACCGAGGCCCAAATCCTTTCAGATCATTTTCGGTGACAGAGTTGGGGCAGGGGCTCATTGCAAGGGCCAGGGAGCCCGGAAGTAGTAACAGGGCCATCCATAATTTAAAATTCAATTTCATAATTGCTCCTTTTGGTTTTTTAATTTCGCTAAAAGGTACCTGCTTCCTTTTTGCGATATGCGGTGCATATCGCAAAAAGGAAGCAGGTACCTTTTAGCGAGGAGCGAAGGAGTGCGCAAAGGAATCGTTGCTTTGTCCCATTCATGGCAGGTTTACATAGTTTTGATTGCGAGACCTGCATCTAGGTCTTTGGAAGGATTTATGAAAAAATTCAAAAGAAAGCGGAGCTTCAGTTGGCAGGAGTACTGTTTTGAGCTTCTTCCTTAGCCATGGCCGCTTTGTACTCTGCGGGCTCTAGAAGAAGAGAAAGCGCCAATTTTCCATCCGGCTTTCGAATGACCACAAGCATTTGGTTTTCCGCAATCATTGGAAGATGCAAAGGCTCTCCAGACATTTCGATTCTTTGAATCAGCTGACCTTTTTCCGGATTGTAAATGCAAAAGTGGTGTTTTCGGCAAGGGGACCAAATGGTCCAACCTTTATAGGCCCATTTCATTCCAAATTCTTGGATGTAAGCCCCTTTGAGTCGTGACGACCAAATCTCACGAAGAGATCCTCCCACGCCCAAATCAAACCGCCACGCCTTTTCGCCTTTTTTCAAATCAAGCACGCGCAAGATGGAATCTTTGGACAAGTAAGCCAAACGGTCCATTTCGGGCAAGTAGGTGAATCCTCCACCGGGAGTCACATCCAAATCCATGTCCAGATCCACATCGCCCTTTTTCTTTAAGTTCAAAACATAAAGACGATTGCCTACGGTGTGAAGAAAGGCCTGGCCATTATAGACGGCCATGGTGTCCGCAATTTGCTCAGGCAAAGTGGTGGACCAAAGGGTCTTTTGAGATTCCAAGTAGTTGTGAGAAATGGCAATCACTTGAGACCCGCTGTACAAGAGCCATCCGTCACTGGAGCGAACTTTTTTAAAGTTGTCTTTAAAGTCAAATCCCGGAAGAGTTTTTTCCAAAACGCCACTTTCTCGAGAAAGAACGGCGATTTCAGAAGATGTTTTGCTCGAAGCTTTGTCTGCTTGAAGAGGAACCAGCAAATGGTCTTTATAGGTCCACGCTTCGCCAGCGACTTCTGTTTCTAAAGGCAGAATCCATTGAGGGCGACCCGAATCCAGTTGTAGTGCTGTGACTTCTCCATTTTTTTGGATCAAATAAAGCAGTTCATTGTCCACCAAAGACTGGAAGAATCCATCGTTGCTGTGAGGGTGGTAACTCCACTTGAGATTTCCTTTGGAATCAAAAAGAAAAATGCGACCGGTTTCATCCGTCACAAACAGTGAGCTTTTGGTTTGCAAAAAGGGCTTCGCGGAACCTTTAAAGATGGCTTGCAAATCGTAAGCTTTAAATTCCGTGTAGGACTTGTTGCGAGTGACTTCTTCCGAAGTGATGTTGGTGTTTTCAGAGGTCAAATAGGGCCAGGGAGCCGGCTCGCCAAGTTTCGAGGCATTCAATTCAAATTGCGAACTTTTGGGTGGCCATGGAGCAATGTGATTGGATTCACTTTTTTGAAATTGAGACTTTAAGGTCTTTTGTGAGTACAAATAGGGATTGGATTTCAAGAGGAGGTAAATCGCTCCTCCAGAGTACAAAATCAAAAGGGCCACCCAATACCATTTTATTGAACGTGCTTCGTATTCCACTTCACTTTTCCTACGTCAGAATATTGATAATGGGGATTGCAAATGTCAGAGCTTTGAAAATGAATTTCACTGACACCGTCAAAAGCCCGCTGGGATTCAAATACCCCTGCCAAAGTTCGAAAGCCGGGTTCATTTTTCAGTTGCTGACATTCCGCTTTGAGATCCAAGAATCTCAAATAAGGATGGCAAATCATCGATTGGTCGCGGCCTTCAACGGTGGGAAAGCTGGAAGCCTCCCAACCCTGATCATAAATCTTCCAAAGACGACCATCACAGGTTTCCACTTTGGAAATCTGATAAGGAGTGTAAAGTGCGGCAAAGCTTTGAACCCGGGTGTGAGCGTGGAACCAATTGAAATCAGAAACCAACTGACAAAAGGCAAAAATGGCGAGGAATAAAAAGGTCCAAAACCGGCTGGGTTCGGGATGAATAAAAGATTGATAAATGTACTCCCGTTCCAGCTTTCGATCCTCAATGTCCGCAAGAGCAAGGAACACTAAAATTCCCAAAAAAAGCAAAGAAAGATGAGTGAGACCCAGCCAAGCCATGCCGGCGTGGTAAATCACCAAGGTAAACCAACCACTCCAAAAGTAACGTCCATCTTTGATTAGGAGCATCAGTGGAGCGATCATTTCAACCAGAGTCATCAAGGCCGCAAGCCACTCGCCCAATTTGTCCGGGACTTTGAGCTGTTCAATGATCCAAAAACCAGAAAGCCAGTCTGCTTGAAGCTTTAAGAGCGCAAAGGCCAAATAGAGAGCCACAACAATCAGACGAAAAGAAAAGGTTTTGCTGGGAATCAAAAGGTAAATAAAGCTTAAAAGAAAAGTCAGAAAACCTGCATTGGAACTCAAGCGAAAATCTTGGGTGTAGAGGAAGAAGCCAAACAGAGTGGCCAACCACATAAAAAACGCGGCAAGTCCTCCGGCGCGGGTGAAAAGAAAGATCAAAACTGCAAGGGCTGCACTCAGGGCAAAAATCCAATAGGTGGCATCAATGATTCCTGGAGAAAGCAATTTCACCCATCCGCAGGCAGGAAAAACCGGCCAGCAAACCGCTGTGGATTGCCGTGCAAAATCCAAAGGAGAGTTGATGCTTTGGCTCCAATGGTAGGCGATGACCCCTTGGGAAAATGCAAGGACTGCACCCAAAAAGCGCAAAGAAAAGGATTTGTTGATTTCCCACAGGTTGACTTGAAAAATGCCCATAAGATTAGATCCTCAGCGCTCCCTCGTCCGGAGTCCAGTTGGGAAGCAGTGCAAAACTAGTTTTGAATGGAGTCGGTCTTTACTTTTGAAAAATATCCGTAGGTGTATTCCACCCCGGAGATCAAACTCAAGACCACGCTGAACCACAAAAGAAAATACCCCACATCCGGCAAAGGAAGTCCCCATAGGGGCTCATAAATCATCAAGCAAGGGATGGCCAACATCTGAGTGGCCGTCTTCCATTTGCCAAAAGGTTTAGCAGCAATGATGATTTGGTTAGCCGCAGCCACGGCACGAATGCCTCCAATAAAAATGTCCCTTCCCACAAGAAGGAAAACCATAAAGGGATCCACACGGCCCATGGTGAGCAAGATCAGAATGGATCCCAGCACCAAAATTTTGTCTGCGATGGGGTCCATGAATTTTCCCATGTTGGACTCGCTGCCCCAAAGACGGGCAAAGTAGCCATCAAACCAATCGGTCAAAGATCCAAGAACAAACAAAATGGCGGCGATCCAACCCATGTAACGACCATTGATCATCAACGTCCACATGATCACCGGAGCGACAAACATACGGGCATAAGTCAGTATCATTGGAAGTTTGGCCATCTCTGTAAAATGGACTAGAATGAAGTTTCAAACAAAGGTTTTCTCCAGGAGTTCTCCATTTTTTTAGCAATTATTTGGTCCTTTTTGGTTTCAAACGGAGTTGCGGCGGAACTGCCTTTTTGGAAGGCAAAGCCCGAGGTTTACCAAAAAATCGTGGAGCAAAAGAGAGTTTTTGTTTCGGTCACCTCGGTGGACGGCGAGAAGGGCTCCCATGAAAAGCACATGAAGCTTTCGGGAGGTGGGCAAATCCGAGCGCCCAAAGATTTTGCTGTGGAGAGGATTTTGGATTTTGAAAAATCTTTTCAACACAGTGATTTTATCAAATCGGTGCAGGTGGATTCAAAGCACCATTCTTTGTTTATTCATGCGGTGGCTTATGGATTTTCCAATTCGATGAAAGTGAATTGGTCCCAGAAAAAAGAGGGCTCTGGAAAAACCTTGCTTTCCTTTGAAGTTCAAGAGGGAATTATGAAGGGCTTTCAATGGACTTTGTCCTTTGAGAAGGCTTTGAAAAATCGAACGGATGTGGGTGTGGATGGGGATTACAATTACGAAAAGTTTCCCATGCCGGCCTTCTTTTTAAGGTTTGGTTTGGAAGTGGTCTTTCAAAAATTAGCCATTCAACTAAGAAGTTACGTCGAAGAAGAATACAACAAAGTTCAAAAGTCCAAAGGGGGAGACTCATGAGCGCAAATCCAGAAGAAAAAAGACGTTTTCCACGAGTGCACTTTCGAAGGGATTTTGGCGCCTCGGATCGCATCACCAAAGCTTTCGCCCATTGGCGAAACCATGAAGTTACAGATGTGTTTGATTTGAGCCTGGGTGGATTTGCGACCTCTCGCCCAGGAATGTTGGAACTGTCGGTGGGACATGAATTTGATTTGACCTTAGAGTTGGGCGCATTGCCGGCTTTGCCCGCAAAGGCGAAAATGGTTTGGATTCGGGATTTCTCTGTGGGATTTAGTTTTTTGCATCTGGAGCCCGAAGGTCATTTGACCTTGAGGAAATTTCTCTCGGACAAATTGGTGGGTTCCCATTTGCGAAGAATGAATCCAGATTTGCGACCGGAAAATGCGGGCTACGACGAGTGGTATTCGGGACCTCGAGAAACCCACTTGTTTTTAACTCTCAATAATGAGGGTGAACCGCCTCACTCTGTAAAAAAAGCAGAGGTGATGATTGACGGAGATCGCATGGTTTTTGAGGACAATCGATTTGTCAGTGGTGAGTCCTTAAAGGAGTCTTTGGTGCAGATCCTCAGTCACGCGCCTGAGGAGGAAGTGGTACTTTTGAACTTCTTGGATCAGATTCTGAAAGCCTCTGAAAAATGATTGAGAATGAATACCGATTTTTGAGACGGGTGCAGTTCCATGAAACGGATGTGATGGGCGTGGTTCATCACGTCAATTATCTGAAATATTTTGAGGAAGCCCGTGTGGATTGGTTGCGGTGGGCCGGCCTTGAAAGCACTCATTTTCCCCAAGCGGATCGGATGTTGGCCGTTCTTCACTCTCAAGTGTTTCATGACGGACCCAGTCGGTTTGGGGATGAGCTGGAAATTCGACTGCAAACGCGAGTTCTTCGATTGAAAATTGAGTTTCAATATGTGATCTATAAAAAGCCTGAAAATCAGGTCATCGCTCGAGGCTCCACCCTGCACGTGCTGTTGGATGGGGATTTGAAGCCATGTCGCCCCGAAAAACGATTCATCGACTTTGTGGAGAAACAGAAATGGATAGAAACCTTGCTTTAGAATTTGTTCGAATCACCGAGGCTGCAGCCATTGCAAGCAGTCGTTTTATGGGGCGCGGAGATGAAAAGGCTGCAGATCAAGCGGCCGTCGATGCCATGAGAAGGGCCTTTGATTCTGTGAATGTGGATGGAACTGTGGTGATTGGAGAAGGTGAGCGGGATGAAGCTCCCATGCTCTACATTGGTGAAACCGTGGGGAAGAAGGGCACAGATGCTCCCTCGGTGGACATTGCTTTGGATCCCTTGGAAGGAACGACCATTTGCGCCACCGGCGGAGTGGGTTCGATCTCTGTGATTGCGGTTGCGGAGAGAGGAAACTTCCTTCATGCGCCAGACACATATATGGAAAAGATTGCGTGTGGGCCTGCGGCCAAGGGCAAAATTTCATTGGATTTGACTCCCAAGGAAAACATCGAGCGCGTGGCCGAGGCTTTGGGCAAGAATGTGGATGAAGTGACCGTTGTGATTTTGGATCGTCCTCGTCATGAGAAATTGATTCGCGAAGTGAGAGAGTGTGGAGCGCGCATTCACTTGATTGGTGACGGTGATGTTTCTGCGGGAATTGCTCCGTGTTCCGAGGACTCGGGAATCGACTTGCTGCTTGGAACCGGTGGCGCTCCTGAAGGAGTGATCACTGCGGCCGCCTTAAAGTGTTTGGGTGGAGATTTTCAAGGTCGATTGTGTTTTCGCAACGACGAGGAAAAAGCCCGCGCTTTGAAGATGGGACTGAGTGAATCGGACTTGGGAAAGATTTTTACTTTGGAAGAACTTGCGAAAGGTTCTGTGATGTTTTGTGCAACGGGTGTCACGGATGGGCCATTGCTCAAAGGAGTGCGTTGGCTTCCGGAAGGGCGCGGTCAAACCGAGTCCATTGTGATGAGATCTCAAACCGGCACCGTTCGCCGCGTATTTGCGGAACATAATTTTTCAAAGAAGAGCCTTTAAGAGTGATTGAGTTTAGTTGTTTCAAATGTGGAACTTTGCTGCAGTTTCCAGAGCGCGTGGGAATTCGCGAAGAGTGTGAAAAGTGTGGCGAAGATGTCCATGTTTGCAAGAATTGCCAGTTTTATGATCCTGGCGCTTACAACGAATGCCGGGAGCCCTCTGCCGAAGTGGTTTTGGAAAAAGAGCGGGCCAACCGTTGTGATTACTTTCAAGGCGGCGGCTCTCGCTCTGTGAAAGAGAAAAAAGAAGATCTCATGAGTGCCGCGGAGGCGCTTTTCAAGAAAAAATAGCTGGTCTTGCCAAGTGGCAGATCTTTGACAAGACTTGAAGCTATGAAAAAACATCTTTTGCTCTTAAGTCTTTTCCTTCTTTGGATGAACTCAAGTTATGCCAACGTGGTGGGTGCGGACACTCAGAACTTCAATCCCACCACCAATGGTTTGGATTTCGTCACCGTTCACTCTTCAGAAACTTTGAAGCCTGGAATTTTAAATTTCGGATTGTTTTTGAATTATGCGGTGAACTCTCTTCCCAATCATGAAGACACCACCACTCAAACACGCACCAATTTTCAAGACTCTCTTTTGTCCGCAGACATGAACGTGGGTTTTGGAATTTTAAGAAATTGGGATGTGGGTTTCAGTGTGCCCATGCTGCTTTCTCAAAGTGTCACCAGTGATGTGGCCGCCTTCCGGGGACAGTTTGCGGAAACTGGATTGACGGAATTTCGAGGAAACACCAAGTACAGATTTTTAGGAAACGACGCCCAAGGTTTGGCTGCTGTGGTTTCTTTCAACTTAAATCAAATTGTAGACAATCCGTTTGCGGGCTCCAATCCAGGGCCCACGTTTAACTTTGAGTTGGCGGGAGACACCACTTTGGAAGGAGTGTGGGCTTTGGGTGGAAATATTGGATACCGCTTGCGCCAACCGGGGGACAAATTGCCAAATGTTCCCATTGAACCTTTGGGGGACCAGTTGATTGCATCGGCTGCAGTCAGCTATTTGATTCCTTCGTACGATGTGAAAGTGATCGGTGAGCTTTTTGGAAGTTATCCCATGAAGGACACAGTTTTTGCTTCGGATCGGGATTTGTCGTCACTGGAAGCTTTGCTTGGGGCAAAGTGGGATGTGAATCGAAGCATTGCCCTTCATGGAGGATTTGGAACGGAAGTGATTCACGGTACGTCTTCTCCGGACTGGAGAATTTATACGGGAATCAATTGGGTGCTTGGGCCTCTCTATGGTCAAGAAAAAGAGCCGGTGATTTATCGTGTGGATGAAACCCGTGAAGACTCCAGTGAGGAGGATTTCTTTTACGACAATCCTTACGCGATCAAAGGGAAGCCTTTAAAGAAGGAAACCTTTCGGGCGCGCGATATATTATTTGAATTCAATTCGGCGACGGTTCATCCCTATGCAAAGCAAAGCCTGCAAGAGTTTGTGGATTATTTGATGGGGCCGGCGGGATTTAAGCGTTTGATCATTGAGGGGCACACGGATTCCGTGGGTAGCGAGGCGTACAACCAAAAGCTCAGTTTGAAGCGGGCGCAAATGGTGCGAAAGGTTTTGGTTTCCATGGGGCTTCCCGGAAACAAAGTGGTCGCTGTGGGCTTAGGCGAGTCTCAACCCATTGCAGACAACGGAAACTTTCAAGGCCGTGCCATCAACCGCCGCGTGGAATTTCAAGTCTCCCGCTAAAGGTGCTAAGGATTATTTGCGGCGGAAGGACATTTTGAGTGTGGCACCCGGGCGCGCCAACTTGTGGAAGGCGTCCATGTTTGGAGCAATCTGAACGTAAGGATTCTTTTGCACCCGTTCTGCGCCAGCCGCGTGGGATCCGGCAGGACACTTTGAAGGATCGGATTTGCAACCGGTGTAAAACACTCCCAAAGTGCGTCCGTTTTTCTCCAAAGTAATTTTAAAGGAATCCAAATCAATTTCCTTTTTAGGAACCGAAGTGACACAGCTGTACTGATTGGGATATTGCATCCGAAACTGCGAGAACTGACCGAGTTTTGCTAGGGAAGCTCCAAAATCAGGGTTGGCCAAATCCACAGGCAAACCTTTTCCAGGGCCTTCAATCAGATCCAAGTATCCGTGTCCCAATTCTTTTTCTTTGTGATATTTGCCCGAAGTTTTTGGGATGTTGTTCGAAGTGTATACCAGTCCGGTGATAATGACGGGCAAGTTTCCTTTGAGTTCATTCAAGCGCCAAGCCACGTGAATGGGTTGAAACCGTCGTCCGTTGTGGTAAACGCATTCTTTTTCAAAGGCGAGTTTTTCTTTTTTATTCCCGTAATCATCCATATGTGGAGTCTCGCCGGGCTTGTATTGGTAGCAGGCATCGTTCTCATCTGCGACAAAGATCACAGCCAAGGACGCATCGTCTCTGTAAAAACCTTTGCGCAAGTTTTCGTTCAGTCGACTTTTCATGGCGATGGAGGCGTAAAGACTGAGCATTCCAGTTTCACCAATGGAGTAGGAAGGGTCTTTTGCGGATTTGTCGCTAAAGAGTTTTTTAATCGTATCTACCAATTGAGCGGTGGCCGCACGGGAGCCTTGAATGCCCCGGTAGGTGATTACATCACTGTAGATGCGTCCGAAGTAAGGACCTTTAGGTCCATGTGCAGGAAGCACTGCAATTTGGTAATCCACATCGGGCTTTAAGTTTTTAATGAACTCATCCATTTGACTGGTGATTTTCACCAACTCGTCAAAAAAGGACGCGGAGGTGTCCACCACAAAAAGCACATCCAATTTTTTATTTGTTGGAGCACTTGGCAATTTCACATTTTCGCAGGACTCAACAATTTTAGGTTGTTTGGGTTTTTCGGGAGGGCAGTTTTCTCCACATTTTTTAAGACGTGGATCCACGTGATCCTGTTCAAACCAATCCACCTTGTTTTTTCCGCCTTTTGTGGAAGTTTCGGTTCCGGTTTGAGAATTTTGGCGAAAGATATCGGTATCAAACTCTCCTCCTGGATCCATGGGTTCACCCGGAGTGGGGTGGAACTCGGGAGGTCGCGGATCTTCGCCGATGATGATGGGTCTGTGGTGGTGCTTTTTCTTGTGTCTGTGACTGTCGGGCAAGGGAATGGCCGGAGTTGGAGGAATGGGTGTGGGAGCAGGAGGTTGAACCTGAGTGGCAACGGGCACAGGAGTGGGCTGAGGTTCAACGGTGGTCATCCGAGCCTTTTGGCAACCGGCCAAAAAGACCAATGCGGCGAGGGGTTGAATCCATTTTAAATGTGACGGTGACATGATAGCGCTCCTTCTCAGGCTCCTGTGGTGCAAAGACTTCGCCGGCCCTCAGGTTGAAAAAAAGTGAGTTTGAGGACCTTTTGAGCCCTAAATTGTCACCGCGGTTTGTGGAGGTGCTGAAAATGAGCCAAGGACAATTCCGCCGATTTGGGCCGTTTCGGGGCAAACGAAAGCCAAGCTGATTTGGCGATTTGAATGAGGAAAATTCCAACTCCGACGTCGGAGTGCGGTGTGGGAGCCTGCTGAGGATTTATCTGGTGATAAGAGTATCCACATATAGACAGTTCTCACAGTCGCCGCATTCCGGGTGGGCTTTGTGGGCATTCCTTTCTAACCTTGAGGGGAAAAGAGGGGGCTAAATTATGGATTTCAAACACCTCATAGAGCGACCTTTTTATAAGAGAATGGAGCTCTTAAAGAAAACGGCTTCAAGTTGTGCGGTCACCTTAATTGTTTTGTTGTCTCTGCTGATCACTCAAAACTCACAGGCCCAGCCCCTAAAATCCTTCCCCAATCATCCTCAATTTTCTTTTGATCCTGCGGATGATGGGCCGGAAGCGCCAAAATGTTCTGAAATTCGCGATCGAATGGAAGCTTTAAAAAAAATCATCGATGAAAGCCAATACTCGCTGATCACGTTTATGCAGCAGGGGGCAGAGGTCATCGAAGGGTGGCATGCGGACTTGAAGCCTCTTGAAGGGAAACAGGCGTCCCTTCCCACAGGTCTTTTTGTGCCCCTTGAAGAAGGCGCCAACTCCATCTTAGAATTGACGGACATTGCTTATGACAACGCGGACTATGTGTCGCGAAATTTTGAACAACTGATGGAAGCTTTGGATCACTGTATCCCGCAGCAAGGAGAATAAATGGCAGCCGCATCCACCACCGAGATTTTCGATTGTACGCCCGAACAGTTTTATAAAATCATTTCGGACTATGAGAATTATCCCAAATTTTTGGACGAAGTCAGTGATTGCAAAATTGTTGAGGACAAAGGGGAAGTCAAAAAGGTGGAGTTCAAAGTCTCTTTGATCAAGACTTTTTCTTACACCTTAAAGCTTCAAGAAGAGCCCAACAAAAAAGTGGAGTGGAGCTTGGATTCAGGGGATGTCTTTAAAACCTCCAATGGAAAATGGCTTTTGGAAGAAGCGCCTGGTGGGAAAACCAAGGCGCACTACGAGGTGGATGCCACTTTTAAAATTTTTGTTCCAGGTCCGGTGGCCAAAGCTTTGGTCAATGTGAATCTTCCCAATATGATGAAGTCTTATAAGAAGAGAGTGAGTGAGCTGTATGGCCGATGATTTTGATCCCTTTGATGGGGACTCGGGAAACTCCAAAGATCTTCCTAAGGTGGCTGAAATTGTCAGAAGATTGATGGTGACGGGTTTGGGGGCAGCCTTTTTAACTGAAGAGGCGGTGCGCTCTCAGTTGTCGGAATTGAAGCTTCCTAAGGACGTGTTGAACATGGTTCTTCAAGGCGCCAACAAATCCAAAGAAGAGTTGGTCAACCGCATTGGCAATGAAACCATGCGATTGATTTCTAAAATCGACATCGTTAAAGAAGTGGCCCGTTTTGCGGAAACTCACAAGTTCAAGATCAATGCAGAAATTGAGATCTTAAAGAAAGATCCAAAGGACTGAGGCTTCGGCTTCACCCCTTCCATTGGTTGTGACGGGCGCAAAGGATTTGAAGGTTGCTCCGGCGTTGATCGCCTCCGTTTCTTACGGGAAAAATGTGATCCATCTGTAAAAAATGATCCGATTCGCAACCTGGGAATTGGCATCTGTAATTTGCCGTCTTCAACACGTCATTTCGTAGGCGCTTGGAAATCTGCCGAAGGTTTTTCGATTTTGATGTGCCAAACTCTTTGCTCTCAGTGGATTTTGAAGATTTCCTCTGAACATTTTCATAAGATTTGAGTTCTTTTTCAATCAAGTCCATCAAAAGACCTTCTATATTGTGGGTGTGTGATTTTAGAGCTTTCAATTGTTCAAGCTTTCTATTTTGTTCATGGGACAGTTCCAATCTCAAATGCACTTTGTCTTTGTATTCTGTTTTTTTGATCTTGAGGGTCGGAGTGGGTTCCAAAAACATGGCCTTCACTTCGCGAGAAGATTTGTTCTCCATGGATTTTAAAACTTTTCTTTTTTCTGCCACCGGCTTTTTTCGAAGATGCTTAAATGCTGTGGTTACGGCAGACAGAGTCAGACTTCCTTGGTCGATTTTTTGTTTGATCTCTGGAACTTCTTTTGCCAAGCGGACACAAGCTTGGCGTTGGTAAGCGGTGGCTTCCGAGTAACCAAGTCCTCGAGCCAGGTAGTCGAAAAGGGAAGGGTGTCCCATTTTTAAGTAGGCTTTTTGGTCTTCCATTTCTTGAAGTTTGTTAAGGATTTCTGAAGTGATTCGCTTTTCTTTTTGTCGAAGTTCAAGAAGCTCAAAGTGTAATTTCATAGGTCCTCTTTCTTTGAAAGAAGATTACCATGGGTTTTTATTTTCGGATTTTAGCTTCTAGCAGTGTTCTGGTGAGCGGGTTAAGTTTCCGTCGAGTCGGTTCCCACGAATAAAAAAGAAATTGATCAATGAGGTTATTGGGAAGTTTGGAAGGGCTTCAGCAAATGATTTAGATGTTCTTAATCGTTTAAGTAAAATTAAAAAAATACCCGTCAATTTAATTTTCAAAAAAAGTAATTCTCACCGCAACGTTTCGTAGGCACCTGGAGATGAATCACTTGTTAATTCAAAGATTCATAGAACCGGACACACCCTTCCATGGGTTCTTCCAGCATTTGCCTTTCGGGCAAATCGCATCCTGCTTGCTGGAGGTCCTTGTCTCTGAATCTTTGAATTAACAAGTGATTCAATTGTAAAAGCTGGCCTCATGGAAACCGGTGGTGTTTTATCTGAAAGAAAAGTTATTGTGAGTCTATGCAGGGAAGTATTTGCCTGCTGAGTTCATGGAATCTGCGGATCCGGTGATATTTTACGTTTTCAATTTATAGGCGCCTGGAGAAATGTTTGATCAAATGAAACACCACTCAGAATTCTCTTTCAAAGATCTGAAATCCAAAACGACAGACCTCAAGGAAGAAGACCTCTGGTTGGAAAACTCGTAAAGGGCAAGCTCACAGATTCAAAGACTCACAGGAAAG
>MDTD01062882.1_pt1 | contig 49621 bp, 44 predicted proteins | sample 811221 | NCBI WGS metagenome assembly MDTD01 (sample SAMN05326646, study PRJNA326480) | marine metagenome | isolation source: seawater | place: Pacific Ocean: South West | collected 2011 | reverse complement strand
TATTCTAAGTCCGGGGAGGCATCGAGAAACAACTCGCCGTAATCTCGCTTAAACAGAAAGTCGTTGTGGCCGCGATAGGGAATGGACATCGGTTCTGGTGAGAAATATTCGAGCGTTAATATATAACGGCTGCTGACCCGAAGAATTTCACTAATAGCTTGGTCCAACGCCTCGTCGGGAATATGAATAAGGACGCCAGAGGTAAAGACGAGTTCAATTGAACTATTGTCAAAGGGCAAAAATTGGAGGCTTCCTTGAAGAGCTCGTTTGGCTGGTATGACGTTAGATGAAATAAGTGTATCTAAGGCCTCCCGGTTGGGTTCTACCGCGTGAAGGGTGGCATTTGTAATCTCTGCGAGTGCATGAATATTGATGCCAATATTTGAGCCGGCCTCCAGTATGGAAGCCGGAGCCTCTGTATCGGTAATATGATCGAAAATGCTCTTAAATGCATTTTTGCGCTGCTCAATGGCATTCGTGGTTGCTTGGTTGCGTGAGACATAGTCTCTTCCGAATTCGTTGCTCCACGCATTAAGTTGTTTTTCGCCAATACTCATGAGTTTGACTCCGGAATACCAGCCAATTTTGGCTGGATAATGTTTGCATTAATTTCGAGGAGCTCCGGTTGGGTAGTGAAAAGTTTGCGTAATTCTTCGAAGCCGAAATTTGGATTTTGTGGAAATAATATATCGTATATCTGTTTTGCTAGCTGGTAGTCTTCCGGAGTATCGACTGTTACGCGCCAATGCCGGAAGTCTGGATAATGATCCACCTCGAGCGTGGGAAAGCGGTTAGGTTGCCGCCAAATAAACGGCGTAACATGTTCCCGTTCATCATAGGTAGTTGCCTCTGCGTGCGCGGATTCAAGTGCGTCTATGGTGAACACTTCTGTGTCAAAACCGTGCGGATAGCCGCTGGCAAGGGCGGTTCGAGCATAGACTGCCGGAGAGTTTTTGAAGGCTACTAGTATGTCACTGCTTACAGTTGGGTCAATTAATGGGCAATCTGACGTCATACGCATCACCACGGTGGCATTTGCCTGTTTGGCAGCCTTAAATGTTCGGTCAAGGACGTCGGTTTCACTGCCTCTGAATAGCCTAACGCCCGTCGGCAAGATGTCTACAATAGGGTCGTGATCCTGCCCCTCAGGTATGGCCAGCCAAATGGCATCAAGACCATTAATTCTTGAAACCCTCTCTAGCATGCGGTGCAACAAAGGCGCTCCGAACAATGGCAGTAAAACCTTCCCAGGTAAACGTTTAGAAGTCATACGAGCCTGAATGATGGCGACAACATTATCCTGCATTATGATCAGTCCGCACTTATACTCAGCACAGATGCCAGCGAACCTACGATATGGTTAAAGTCATCCAATGTCACGTCTGTAAAAAAGGGCAGACAGAGGCAGCAAGCATAATACGATTCTGCGCCTGCCATCCGATGTGCCCCGTATAAGCGTTTATAATAGGGTTGCCGGTAGAAAGGTATATATAGCAGCTGGCTGCTGATACCCTTTTTGCGAGGCGCATTCATAACGGATGCTCTGTCAGTGCCGGCTCTTTCAAAATCAATTAACGCAACGGAAACGTGCCAAGCGGGTCTTCCATTTTCGGTACGCTTTATTGGCTGACCAATTAGGGCAAGAACTTTAAGCCATTGCTGATAGTATTCAGTCAATTTATTTTGAGCGCTGACAAAGGTTCCCAACTTAGTCATCTGACTTAATCCCAAAGCGCAATGAATATCATTTGCACGACAATTGGACTGTATATTCTGCATTTCGTAATACCAAAGATTGAATTCGTCACGGGAATATACAATTAGGCAGCGGGGCGCAAAGCTGTCGAGAATAAACTACGCGCGAGTTCGGCCAAACGAGCCGTTGTCGCCGGTGATCAGAATTGACTTATCGTTAAAATCTAGACCGTCGAATTGAAATTCATCAAGCACAGTGTGATTACTCCGTTAGGCGTCATATAAATCCTTTTCCATGCATCTCGGCAATTGAAGTTCGGCTATCAGTAGGTAGAATTGACGCACTAAATGTTAGGATAAGGTCATTTTGATTAGATGGCTCGAGAACTTCATACCCTTATAGCCAAGCGGCGTAGAGACATTTTGCGAGCCTACGCCAGCAACTAGTTTTTCGGAAACGTCTTCGGAGTGCAGTCCAGCCTCAGCCGCTGCATCGCAATACCATGATGGCGGCCGGAACCAATCTTTTGCATTATAGCGGTGGATACGGTCTGAGTCGTCCAGATGTGTATCCAGGGCTAAGAAAATAGACGAGGGATGCATAATTTTGTGCACGTTTCTAAATACTTCGCGGACATCTTCATCTGGCATATGGCAGAAAACCGCCATGGTCCAAATGAAGTCGAAAGTTTTCCCCTCGGCCCAATCGAAACTATTGTTTGCGGTCACGAAAAAGGTCGGGTTCTTTTTGGCTAGCTCGTTAAATTCAAAGAATTCTCTCATTTGGCGAATTCGTGCTGCCGAAATGTCATTTCCGAAATAACGATCCGTATCAAGGAAGTTAACGAAATGTTGGGCAGAGCGGCCAAAACCGGTGCCAAATTCATAAAGTGAGTTATCTGCCTGCAGGCCAAAACGCTTAACAACCTCAAGGTCCTCGGCGCCAGTTTTCATAGTTTCTATTTTGGATAGGTGACGGCCACCTTCGCCCGGTTTAACCTGGTTGGCTGCGGCATCCAGTCGTTTCGCATACCAGGAAAGAAACCTCTTTCCCAATAAAGATTGTGCAAACAAGACAATGCCGTCGCGCGGGCGGTCAACGAACCGATGGCTTACGGAGTTATAATCTCCGCGAAGTTTAATTTTGGTGTTTTCTGGTACGCGCTCCCATAGCGAGCGTAAGACGTTTGGCATATCAGTTTCTTTCCATTTGTTAGTGTCGCGCGGAGGTATAATCATCGCCTTATGAAAGCAATTTGGTCGAGTTTAGCTTTGGGAGTCCGCAATCAATTTCTGTGCATTGGGGTCCCGTAACATTTGCCGCTCACAGGCATCGCGGTACCACTCGTTCTTTTTGAGGATTTCCGAGTGCGTTCCTTTAGAATCAACACGACCTTGCGTTAGCACGATGATTTGGTCAGCGTCTAGAACTGTCGAAAGGCGATGCGCGACAACGATTATCGTTGTTGATTGTTGTTGCCGAATTTTTGTTAAAGAATCACGGAATAAAGACTCCGATGCCGCATCCAGGTTGCTTGTCGGCTCGTCGAGAATGAGTATCGGTGATTTTTGCAATAAAGCGCGCGCTAACTCTAATCGCTGTCGTTGACCACCGGAAACCTTAGCGCCGCGTTCTCCTAGCATCGTGTCGTAGCCTTGTTCAAAACTAGTGATGAACTCATGTGCATTGGCTAATTTTGCAGCATCCTGTATATCATCAAACGATACACCTTCAGCCCCATAAGCAATCTGTTCGCCAATCGTCATGTTAAAAATCAAGGGTGTTTGCGAAACGAATGCAACCGATTTACGCAAACTTTCGAGGGTGAAAGAGGAAATGTCAGTATTGTTAAAAAGGACTTTGCCTTTGGTTGGTTCCCGCCATCTTGGAATTAAATCGACAAGCGTTGATTTGCCCGCTCCCGACGGGCCAACGATGGCAGTCATTTTATTTGCAGGGATCACAAGGTTGACGTCCGCAAGTGCCGGCATGGGCGAACCAGTCGCATATTTCAAGGAAACATTTTCGAAGGTAATGCCGTCAGTAAGCGCTTGAAATTTTGTCGACCCGGAATCCTCTTCAACTGCTTTCTCGAGTTCGTCGAGCCGTTCGATTAGGCGATACAGGCTCGCTCGATTATTGAGTGCAGCTTGTCCCGTCGCCATCAATTCTTTAAACACGGGTAGGAGCCGCATCAGGGCAATCAGGCCAAAGACGGCAATTTCTTCAAGTTTCAAACCCAGGAAGGCAATTGACATATAGAGGGCGGCAAAGGCGATGCCGACAACCAACGGCTCGATAATCGCATTTAGCTGCGCAAAAAACATCCACATACGCACCAAACTGTCGCGTTGTTGTTTGGTCAGCTTGTCCATTTCGCGGAATTCGGCATTCTCTGCACCTGACAGCCGAATAAGGCGAATAGCGCCCAGCCGCTCGACTAAGAACACCGACATTTGCTCATTAGCTTTTTGCACACTGATGCCTGAAGTGCGCGCTTTATTTAGCAGCGATTTGATGGCCAGACCGGAGACGCCGATAATAACCAGTGCCATAACCGTAACGGGGCCGGAAACCAGGACCAGCAAGGTGACGTAAAATGTCGCCATGAAGCCGTAGCTTACTAATTGAACCGGGGCTAAAATCGCGTATATAGCTAAACCTAGTTCTGTCGACAAACTGTTCACGAGGCCGCCGGATCGTTCCTGATCGTGATATTCGGCGCGCGCTTCCAAATAATGTGAAAAAGCTAACAGCCTGACATTATGTGCGAGTTGTTCTTGCACCAACGAAAAGTAGCGCTGTTTCCAATAGAGGAAAAATTGACGCATCACGATGCATAGAAAACTTAGGGCAAAAAGACTGGCCAGTGAAGCTTGGACGCCGAAAAAAGAAAAAAATGTAATCAGATAGCCCCAAATCTTCGAATTCGCGGCCAGCTCAGAAGTTGTATTGTCATTTTGGATCAACTGAATGATGGGTAGTAACATGCCAATGCCGACGCCTTCAAATAGGACCGCGGCAATATAGAGCCCAAGCTGGGTGACTTCCTGCTTATATCCATATCCTAACATTCGGCTAATACGGAAATATTGATTGGTAGGCATTATTTATCCCCGGTTTTAGCGATCGGGGAGTTAGGCGGGCGATAGCGTTTGTTTTTGGGAAATGTTTTGTCGGCATGGGCAAGGTCTGTGGGCCGACCAACATCAACCCAATACTCATGAATTGGAAACAGGCCAATTTGTAATCCAGCCTTTTTGCCGAGATTGAGGAGTTCAGGCATATCCATTGGTTCATTCTTCGGCACGAGGGCGCAAATTTCCGGCCCAAGATAATAAAGGCCTGCGGCAACGAATTGGTGAATGGTTGGCTTCTCATCAATCCCAATGAATATTCCGCCATCGCTTTGGCGGACGACCCCGAAGGGCACTTCGAAATCATATCGCGCGACGGCTATGGTCGCGTCGTGCCCATGGCGCAGATGAAATTCAGGCATGGCAGCCACATTGACTGAAGTGAGGACGTCACCGTTTAGTACCAGAACTGGTCCATCTTGCGTTGCGGGTAATAGGCTAAGCGCCCCGGCAGTGCCTAATTTTTTTTCTTCGTGGAGCAGCTCTATGCTGGCCTTACTTCCGCGTTCTTCGATAAATTCCTCTATTTTTTTGGAAAGGTAATGAACGGCGATATAGATCTGCCTAATACCGGCGATTTCTAACTGGTCGAGAATATGACCTAAGATCGGCTTGTCGCCTACTGGCAGTAAAGGTTTTGGCGTGTTGCGTGTTTTTTCGCCGAGCCGTGTTCCATGCCCACCCGCCATAACCAAGCAACTGCCGAGTTGCTCCACAGGCGACCCGGCGACAACGATATCGACTACCCGATTGGCGTCGTCAACCACCGGTACAAATTGTACTTGGTGCTGGGCTGCGGCTTTTATAGCACCCGCATTATCGCGTACGGAAATGACTCTTCTATTCATATAGATAGAAACCGGTTCATCCAAATTTGCGCCATTCAGTACTGCACGCCGAATATCGCCATCCGTTACAGAACCCATGAGACAGTCGTTCTCATCGGTCACGATGTGAAAGGGGTAGGTTAGCTCGTTAAAGCGGATCAGCACTTCACGCAAAAGAGTTGAAGGCTGACACAGCCATTGCCGATGATTGGTGAGTTTTACTTTCATGGGGTCAGGTTTTTAATTAAGAGATGAGTTCGCGGATTAACATAAATTGTTCTGCAGCGCCAATACCGCATACTGCCCCGTCGGCAACGGCGCGGGCGCGAAGAGCATCAATGCTCCTTGGTTGGTTAGGTAACTGTCGCTCAGTTTCATAAAGGTCAAAAATGCGCAGTTTGTCGTCCAAGGTCGAACTGATGTCGACAGTGACCGTTGGCAGGAAGCTCGTTCCGGCCAGCGGCGGCGCAGCATCGGTCTCTGAGGGAATATCCATCGCATAAATGCGCTGTACACCCAAATTTTCCATGTAAAAGCTTTTGCATGCCGCGAGCGAGGCCTCGAACGTAATGCGGTGGTCATCGTGGACGTCATGACAATGGGGCACGAATATTGTCTCCGGTTTGATGTTGCTAATTGTCGATCTAATGCGATCGACTAGTTCAGCCCGATCCACTGCGCCGACTTCGGAGGCAGAAAATTTTAACCACTCAAAGCCGTCAAACGGGTATGCGGCTCGAACCGCGTTGATTTGGAGCTCTTGTTTAGCAATATACTTGTCGCTGTAAGTCGGCGCCGTTGCGCAGGTAATTAGTAGCCAAAAAATCTCTGCGCCATTGGCTTTGAGTTTAAGCAGGGTGCCACCAGCGCCGAGCGTTTCATCGTCGGGATGGGGCGCAATGATCAAAACGCGTTTCGAGTTTAACAAAACCAGGTTCCTCGCTCGATGTTGGACGAAAAATCGTGTTGTCTAATAATCAGTGCACCGTCACCACAACGGACCAACGGCGCGCCGGCGATAATTTCAACCACCCGACCGGGTTCGGTGAAATTTAATGCTGCATTTTCTTCTATGGTTTCAACGTGCCAAACCTTTGCAATTTCGCCATGGCAATGCATCGCGTCCGCACCGGGATAAGGTTCACTTAACGCCCGTACTAATCGGTCGATGTGTGTAGCCGACATGCGAAAATCGATACGCCCGTCAGCGGGATTTCTTTTGCGCCACGATCCCACAGAGTAATTTGATTGTGGTTTGCCTGTTAAGTAACCCTTATTGGCGATGCTCCGAAACATACTAGGGATCAGTGTTTGTGCTGCGCGGATTGTTTTTTCCATTAAGCTTCGGGCGGTCTCTGTATCGTCCAGTCGGACCGAAGCGCTGGCTAGGATTTGACCTTCATCCGCGGTGTCGGTTAGTTCAAAGAAATTGACATGAGTTTCAGCGAGTCCGAGGATGATCGACCAAATCAGCGGATGACGCCCCCGTCCGTTTGGCAATGGGGCCGGGTGAAACCCGATACAGCCAATTTTCGCAGTTTTGAGAACGGCTTTTGGAATCAACCGTGACCAGCCCCAGACCAAAAGCAGGTCCGGAGGGTCGGTTTCCACGATTGCGGCGATGTCGCTGTCGGAGGTTAACTGATGGCATGGTATGCCTGCGGCGCTGCAAATTGGTGCAAGGTCTGCATAGTCCGAGTGGCGTTTCCGGCCGGTTGTCTCGTCCAGCGTAATTACACCCGAAACAGTTTCACGCGTTGCGAGCAACGTGTTGAGGAATGCTGCACTCGAATAGACGGCGCCAATTAAAATTATTTTCATGCGTTTTGCCTTGCTTCGGATATTGTGTCCAGCACATCGGCCGCGCGGAACACGTCGTCGAACCAGACACCAGGCTGGTGGTTGACCACCTCAAAAAAACATTCTTCTGGCACTTTGCCGGACTCAAGCACGCGAGCGAGGCGAGTAATTTTATCAAGTGATTTTTGATGACGTAGATCCTTGACCAAATTGGCATAATGTCTGTTGACGATTGCAAGTTGTTTGGCCAACGCATCAAGGCTCCTCGCTTCCCCGACGCCAAGCGTGTTTTTGTCATAGATCCGATAATCAACCACTGGATAGCAGGTTTGTTTGGCCGTCGCGCCATGGTGAAGCAGTTTAGTAAACAGCCACCAATCAGCTGCAGCAATATCGACGGGAATCTCGATAGTAATTTCGGACAATGCCTCTCGTCGTATGGCGGTATTCGTAAAACCCATAAAATTTCTTTCCTGCAGACTCTCCGGGCCGGACACACGGTTGGGAACGCCGGCATTCTCAAAAAAGGTTCTGCCCGTTGACTTTCCCTCGTGATCGAGGAGGCGCATATCTCCATAGCTTATTTCGCTATCGGCCAAACTCTCTGCATGGTTCGACAGTGCGGTTCGATCTATGCAATCATCGTAATCTGCAAATACCAGAATATCCGAATCAATTGATCGTGCTGCGGTTAACATAGTTTGCCTTAGTGCCGACGGCGACGCCAAGGCGTCGCTTTTTACAATATGAATCTTATCTTTTCTTTGCAGGCTTGCGATTACCATACTTGGGTCGTAATCGCGTTCGAGTGCGAACAAGAGCGCCGCATCTACATTCTCGATCGCTTTGTTCAATGCCGCACAAAAGGCAGCAATATTACGCTCGGATTGCGGATACAGGCTGGTGCAAACGGTAAACTGTGCCATCGGAGCGAAGGCCTAGCGCTTTGTAGGGGTTCCGATATCGCTCGCGTCAATTAGCGAATCATTGGTGATATCTCGAAGGGCAACCTTGCCTAACACTTGATCAATATCGAATGGTTCGATACCCGTTCCCGGACGCCGAAAATCCAAGTCGTCTCGAGTAATGATTGTCCCGACATTGATGTCGCGACAGGCAACGACGGAGCGACGGAACTCATCTTTGCGCGCTGTTTCGCGCTCTCCGACTGTGCGTCGTTGTTGTCCAAGCGCAGCATAAATGCGGTCGCGGCCGCGGCAGATGAAATCGAGTTCGCCGGGTGTGGCTGAGGCCTTATGGTCCCAGCCGAACATCTCTTTATCGAGCGTAAAATGTTTCTCGAGTACGATTGAGCCTTTCGCTATGGCAGCCAAGCTAAGTTCGAAGCCAAGCGTATGGTCGGAAAATCCGACCGGATAGCCGAAGGTATCACGCAACATATCGATGTTATTCAGATTAACCTCATGGTCTTCGGGTGGATAAAGCGCGACACAGTGCAGTATAACGATGTTGCAATTTCCAGATTTTTCAATGGTTGAAACTGCGCGGTCGATTTCCGACAAGCTGCCAAACCCTGTTGAAAGAATGACCGGTAATTTGCTTTCACCAGCTGCGGTCAGCATGTCAGGGTTTGTCAAATCCATTGATGCAACTTTTATATAGGGTGGGTCGAGCTGAAGCAGTTGGTTCAATTGCTCGACATTGAATGGCGTTGTCGAGAATAGAATTCCTACATCCTTGCTGTACAGGTTTAGTTCTTTTAATTCATCAAAGTTGATTGCAAATTCCTTAACTATATCCTTTAGAGTATAGTCCGATCGGTGGCGATAGTCGTCGCCGAGGAAATAGTTTTTTTCATACACAACACGAGAAAAAATCGTCGTATCCCATGATTGAAATTTGACCGCATCGGCGCCTTTCTCTTTTGCAACGTCGATCATTTTTTTCGCGAGTTCAATATCGCCATTGTGGTTGGCACCAATCTCGGCGATGACAAATGTTTTTTGATTTTTTTGGAATTGCATAGATCATTATCCTCGCAAAATTCAAGTTAGTTTCTGGTATAGCTCGATAAAGCCGGTAGAAAAGTTCCGTCGGGTACAGACCGGCCCTGTAAAACAATGGCTCCCGCGCCGATAAAGCAACATTCGCCGATCCGGCAATCGCCAAGTACTATGGCACCGGGGGCGATGTGGGTGCCGCAGCCGACAACACTGTCATGTTCAACCGTCGCGTTGCTGTTGATGATGACACCGCGGCCAATTTTCGCCTCCGGTTGAATTACGGCTCCAGCTAGTATGGAAACGCCGGCGGCCAAATCTGCACTGGCGCTGACATGCGCGGCCGGGTGGATCAATGCATCTGCAGTAAACCGACGCCTGAGAAACCGATCAAGCGTTTCCAACCGTTTTCGAAGCTTAGTTGGGCTGAGCCCGCCAATCCCAGTAATCACCGATCCGTCTTCGGGGCTCACGGCGGCTTCGTCAGTTTCATGACGCACATCTAGCCAATCTGCAGGTTGAGGGTCAATATAAACCACGACTGTCCCCTCTTATTCGGTGATGGTCTCGACGAGTGCTTTTGCATGGCCGCCGGCGCCAAGAAGAATAAAATTGCTCACTGCGCTTGGTCCAAATTTCGACCGCGCCAAGTTCCGATCACCTTGATAACCCGCGCTTGGTCGTCCTCGCTGAGGCTGCTGGAGCAGGGCAGAGACACTACGCGTCCACTAAGTGATGCGGATACGCCCGTGAGTAAAGTTGGCCCCCCTGTAAACGGATCTTGTGTTGACAGGGATCGCCAGAATTCCCGGGCACCTATATTCGCCTTGGTCATGGTGTCGACCAACGCATTTGCATCATCGGGTGATGCGGTTAAAACTGAATAGAGCCAGCATGAACTTTCCGACCACTCAGGTCTTGGCATCGGTTTGAGATCGTCACGGTTAGCAATTACCGTGTCGTAGCGCTTAGCGATGTTACGTTTAGCAGCCAGCATCTCATCCAATCTTTCTAGTTGCGCTAATCCAACCGCAGCGTTCAAGTTCGTCATGCGATAATTAAACCCGACGTCATCATGGACATAATGCTCCCCCACTCGCGCTTGCGTCGAAAGGTGCTGGATCTTTCGCGCAGCAGCTTCGTCATCGCACACCACCATCCCGCCTCCTCCAGCGGTCACGGTTTTGTTACCGTTAAAGCTAAAGGTGGCGAATTGGCCAACGCCACCAACATGTTGTCCCCGATATTGCGCGCCAATCGCGCCTGCGGCGTCTTCGATAATGGCCACCCTGCCAGCTGCGGCGCTGAGGGCTTCCATGTCTGCAGCATGACCGAGCACGTGAACTACGAGAATAGCTCGGATGCGATGCCCTTTTTCCGATAGCGCTGCTTTTACGAGCGTGACATCTAGTGTCCAACTTTCCTTGTCGACATCGATCAAATAAGGTTCAGCTCCGGCATGGTGCACTGCATTTGCGGTTGCGGCGAATGTCCAATCCGGCACAATTACCTGGTCGCCTGGCCCGACACCTGCGGCAATCAAAGCAAGGTGAAGGGCTGCAGTGCCATTAACCGTGGCGACCGCGAATTGCCGCGCGGTAAGGTTGGCCATTCGCGATTCGAGCTTGGTTACGAATGGCCCCGCTGATGACACCCAATTATCGTTGACACATTGAGCAAGATAAGCCGACTCGTTTCCCCGCAGATCGGGGATTGAAAGCGGTATGAAATTATCACTGGTCAACGCTGCCACCACGAGGTTCACTCTCGAGAAAATTGAGTACGTCCTGCATGCCGAAAGTTCGACCCTCCACATAAAGCGCATCAAAAATTCGGCGCATAAAAACTACATCGCCCGGTTCATCGACAGTCCAGCGATGGTGGCTGAGATCGGTATCGTTTATGATAGGTATAACATTGAAGCGATCAGGGTTATCGCGAATGTAAAGTGCAAAAAGCTCCCGGTCATTCCGCCCGGTCAGGTTTTGATCGCACCACTCGACCGATGATCGCGATACTACATCGGCGCTAAGGCCGAGCGGATAGCTCCATTGAATGCGGTTCGAAACAAAGTCTGCATCGACGGCCTGGTGTGCGGTGTCAACCATTTCTTGCAACACCGCCGGGTCGATAAGTGGGCAATCGCCCCCTGTTTTCAATATGATATTACCTTCGACCTCTTGGATGGCGCCAGCGATACGACCGGCCAGATCGTCTTCATCAGGATGTTGAAAAATATCCAACCCTTGGCTTCTGCAATATTCGATCAGCGGTCGATTACGCACGTCGCCGGTGGTCGCTAACACTAATGGACCAACGTCCGTAACGCGTCGCATGCGGTCGATCATATGCCAAATCAGTGGTTTTCCCGCGAGTTTGATCATCGCTTTGCCAGGCACCCGAGACGATCCCATACGAGCTTGTATGATGCCGATGACGGCACTCATGATTTTACCATCGATGTGATTACTGCTGTCACACGCGCGTTACTTTCCGCCAACGAATTTGCTAGGTCATGTGGGTCGGTTGGTGGCGATGCCATTTGCTGAATAAGGTCCTCGACAGATAGTGCACGCCGGATACGGTGATGCCGGCTGAGCGGACACATGTCGGTTTTCGTGGCGTCGGGCTGGAGTGATATAACGCGCCGTTTAGACAAATAAGCGTGGATTAGAGGTGCAGAGAACATTCCTATGACCGTCCCAATTCGTTCCAGTATAGCAGGGTAATAGGGAACCGTTGTCACCTCACCTTTATTCTGCCAGCCTTGCGCGTCCGGGTGGGGTGATACGAATATATTACCGAAGAGGTCCGGCGCTCGGGCCTGTGCAGTCATTAGTGTGCTCCAGCAATCCTCTTCTGTGTACCCAAGACCATCTCCATAGTCCCTCTCCACAGGTGCATTGAGAAAAAGTACATCGCTCGACATTATGGGGCGCAGTATTTTGATTGCTTCCCATGAGGGCTGGCCGGCTGTTTCCATAATATCCGCAGGGAGGCCCTCAGTAACCGCTTCTTCGATCATCTTGTCGTCGATAACTAAAATTCTGTCCGGGTAGGCTGTTTGCTTTCGAAAGGTGAAGCGGCGACGATAGCCATACCATGTGTCAATGCAAGCTATGCTTCGAATGCCGGCGGCCTTGGCCGCATTTATGTAGCGCTCTTCGATTTCGTAACCGCCGCAAGAGACGATTACGAGATCGGGTGTCCAGCCATCGCCATAAGATAAATCTACATCTGTAACGCACTTGCCTACTGGAGTTGGATCGACGATCTTATTCCAATTGTCAGAAAAGACGTCAAATTTAAAGTCGACAAGACGAATGCGCGGGTCCATCGTCGGATGGTTCGTGGCCCAAAAGGTTATCACCGACCTCCAATATTGTTGGGCGGCCAGTTCCACCAACAAAAAAAGTATTTTCAAAGGACAGTCGCCCGGGTTCGTCAATCAATTTGTATTTCGGCCGAAAGCAAACCGTCTTTATGACGCAGTACTTTTTTGCAAGCTTCAACAAATAAGTCTATATCGCGTTCTGTTTGCGGCGGCTGAATAATCGGAGTCATCATCAATTCTTCATCTTGCAAGCGCTCGCACGTTGGGCAAAGGCCTGGCGAGTAATCGAGCTCATCGTTACGCGCATTCGCCGAAAACGGAAATCCGCCTGCCCCGAAGCAGATTTTTTCTTGGAATACCGGCTCCAAATAGACTGGTTTGATGTAGCCGGCGCGCAGAAAGAAGCCCTCACTTTCGACCGCTTTCACGAAAAGATTTCTTGGTATGCCTGCGATTTTTGCATCATAGCGCATGCAATACATATAATAGACGTGGACGCTGTTTTCCGAAACGTGGGGTGGCGTAATGGCGTCGATTTCTGAAAGTCCGGCGCTTAATCGGTTGGCGAGGCGAATTCTTGCGTCGTTTAGTGCCGGCAATTTTCGGAACTGCTCTCTCGCGATCGCTGCTTCTAACTCTGTCATGCGGTAATTTAGACCGACCGTGTTGACGATGTCTTCGACGCCCATCGCTTCGACGACACATTCGCCGTGATTGCGAAGCAAAGCCGCTTTTAATGCAATTTTCTCATCATTAGTGACCAAGACACCTCCTTCTCCCGACTGCATAACTTTGTGTCGGTTGAAACTAAAAATACCGGCGTCACCAATTGTGCCGGTTTTTTCGCCTTTGAAAATGGCGTTCGGTGCTTGGGAATTGTCTTCGACTAAAAATAAATCTGCTCCATCGGCGATTTCCCGTAATTCATCGAGGCGCGCCGCATGACCGAAAATATTAACAGCCAAAATACCTTTTGTATTGGCGGAAATACGATCTTGAACCGATTTAGGGTCGAGGCCGAAAGTGTCACTCTCTATATCCGCGAATATGGGTACCGCGCCGGTCATTAGGATAGCAGTCGCTGTGGCGCTCATCGTATATGGACTGGTGATGACCTCGTCGCCTGGCCCAATACCCATAGCCGAGACCGATGCATGTAATGCGCTGGTTGCCGAGTTAAAGGCGAGCGCATGGGCAACACCAAAATGGGATTTGAACTCAGATTGCAATCCACGGACCTCTTCACCGCCCCAAAACGGTTTGCCGGGCGAAGCAACAAACCCCGACAGTTCTCCATTTTCCATAACCCGCATGACCGCCTGTTTTTCTTCTGCACCTATACTGTTGTTGAATTGAAACGGCCGTGCGGTGCAAGGCGTTCCGCCGAGGATAGCAAGGGATTCGTCGTTAAAAATTTCAGCCATTAGATTTCTCAGTCACTAATTTATGTGTTGGTTTAAAATTGGAATTTCATAAGTGCCGCCGTTTACATACGAGCGTTTCGCTGCTTCGAGGACGGCCAAATTCATGAGCGCTTGGGGGCCGTCACAACCGTCCATCTCTTTGCCGTCTAGGTAAAAATTCCGAGCAGCTTCGTAAAGCTCAACAAACCCCCCTACCGGAGCTCGGTCGATATGGTCATCAAGTTTCAACTGCGTATATCCTTTGTAATGCTTGTTGGCCTGAGGGCGATAGTGGCGGATTTCCGCACCACCATCGGCTAGTTCAATGCGCCTTTCCTCCTCAAATATATCTATCTCGAATTGATCATATTTCAATTCCTCAATTCCAAGAAGGATTGCATCGAAGCCGGCGGACATATGGCAACAAAAGCTGATATTCGGATCGGCATTATCGCTGTTGCCGGCAGAGAAAGCTCGAACGCTCTCAACCGGACCATACCAATGGAGAAAAAGATCGACCATATGACTGGCATAGTTGTAGAGTCCTTTGCCGTACCGGGTGACCACTATACGTGGGGTTTTGGGAGAGGCTTTGCGCCAGCGGTCGTGGCGGCGGTCAAAACGCCGATTATAATTTACGCGCAAGGTCACGCCGGCCTGCTGGAACAAGTCGATTAGTTTTCTACCGGTTTGGAAATCTAGGGCCAGCGGTTTCTCCATCACTAGTAATTTAGGTTTTAGCGCTAGCGCTTGTTCGGCTGTTGCAAGGCGGCTGATAGGCGGGGTTGCAATGACAATCATAGGTTGATCAGCCGGTGGAATTTCGTCCAAGTTTGCAACTACGCACGCGGGGTCAATTTGAGAATACCGAGCAAGTAGCGCTTGACGCTTCGTTGAATCGGGGTCGACCAGACCGTGGATACTAAAACCTCCCGATGAAAGCGCAGCTGACAAATGTGAGAGTGGCAGGTTACCCGCAAGACTGGCATTGTTGGCACCGATGCGTCCAAGCCCAATAATGATAAGCGGAATCAATCGACGTTCCCTGCGTCATAGTCTGAGCGCAACACACTCATTTCGACCATGTCGTAATACCGGTTGTTGCGAAATATGAATTGCCGTCGCGTCCCTTCATGGATGAAGCCGTTTTTTTTGTAAGATTTAATGGCGCGCTTATTGTCGGCGTTAACGCCAAGCTGAATTGAATTAAGATTAAGTTTGTGAAAACCATACCGAAGTAAAATCTTGACTGCCTCGCCTCCATAGCCTTTATCCCAGATCCCAGGATTGCCGAGCAAAATATTGAGTTGTGCACGTCTACAAATCCATTGAATTAAATAAAGGCCGCAGGTGCCGACAACGCAGCCGCTGTCACATTCGCAGATGGCGAAGACAACAGCATCATCTACTTCTTCAGCAAGGCGCAAAAAATCTTCGCCGTCGCGGGCTCGGGTAGGTCGTGCACCCATTTCCAGAAATCGGGTTACTTCCTCATTGTCCAACCAAGAAGCGTAGGATTCGAGATCATCTTTGCGAAAACCTCGAAGGGTAATTTTTTCACCTTTTAAAAATGGAACATCTTTGGGCATGTCAAATTCAGCTTCTGTTATCGGTGTGGGATACTGTGCAGGGCAGCAATCAGGCGGCGGCACTCTGTTTTGTTTAGTCTGCGTTCAATGAGATTAATAGTGAAACCGAGATGCCGGCAATGTCAACCTCGTTTGGTACTTGATTCAAATCGAACTGGTCCTGTGAGAGATCCGCAGAGATTTGGCGCAGCGCGATAAAATAACGCGTCCTATCACAGCGGGGCTGCACGGGAGCAGTGACGAAGTGGATGTATTTTTTTTTGCGACATAAAAAAATCAGATTATGCGTGAGCGTGATTGTCCACGTAGCCCCGTGTAATAAGCACGTACTGATTGTCCAATGCACTCGGATCGCGCGATTTAGTGATTTTAAAGTTACATTTGGTCTCGCGAAGACTAAGCGCGACCTTCTTGTGCTGGTCGCTGCATGGGGTCAAATCAGAGCGATCTTTTAATTTCCAGCCCTCGCCATCATCGCATTGCCAAATAGTTAGATCGCGAAATCGATCAACGGTTTGAAAAAGATTTTTGCGATCTATCTCCAACCATTTCAGGAATAGCTCGGTGTATTTCGCCGGCCTATCGGAATAATCGCGGACTAAAGTTTGACCTTGTTCACGCGTCATACGGCGTAACCGAATTTCTCGGCAGGCGTGATCGGTGACTTTGCTGTAACCAAATTTTAGGTATTTTATATAATCGTGCAGGTCGTTGTATATGAGCGAATCAACGTCAGAATAGGTATCGAAGGTCCTCGTTTGTGGTGAGGTCTCATATCCATATTGTTCGATCATTTGCTCATGCTGCGCTTTAGTATCCCAACAAAGATAATTATTGAGATATATGCCGCGTATGCCCACTCGCTCGATATCTTTGTCATGTGGATAAAACAACGGTTGCAGATCACGCTCAGGCAAATTGTCGGCTTCGGAAACTAAATCCTCGGCCTCTAGCCCCATAAGATCATGATCTTTTCTGTACTTGCGGCTCATTTCGACCTCGTCGAGATGAGAATACATTCCAACCTGATCGATGCCTTGATGAGCACCCCAAACAATCAGCGGGATTTTGTAGCGAACAGCGACCTGCACAGGCAGGACAGTTTGACCAGCGATGCAGTGCCAATACAGAGAAGCTCGTTTATCCAGAGTGCGCCGGGTTATGCGTTTAACGACATCCGGTGAAAGGACCTGGGCGTAATAGTCACAATCAAAAATGGTTCGTAGATAGGCGACGTTTCGGTGCCCCAAAAGACTGTTGTAATGGCAATTATATTGTACCAAGAGTGGATTTAACCCATAAATATTTTTGACCGTGTGAACGATGAAATAGGAATCTCGGGCGCCACTAACGGGTATGATGCAATCATACAGCGCGCCCGAGCTGCTCTTATAGCTCTCGAGTAGATGTCGCAGTCGGTGCTCGCGCGCGGCCCAGTCAAGCTCGTCCTTTTCTTCATGAATTCGACAACCGGAACAAACGCCCTCTTCATCAAAGGTAATATTGAGCGGGTGGTTTGCCGGATAAAGGCAGCGGGTGCAGTACTTCATATGACTTCTTCGGGATAATATTGGTAGACGAGTTCGAGCAAATAATTTTCTGGCGCTTTCTCGACCCGGCCTTGTTCACCGATCTGATGCTCCCTGTAATCGGCATAGGTGTCATGGCGTACGTCGATGCCGGCTGTTGCCAGGTAGGATTTCGTTGCCAATACGCTATGTTCGGTGAAGTGAAAAAAGTTAGCCGCCGCGGCTGCAGACACCTGCGTTTCTGAAAGCAATTCGAAAAGATGTGTTGGATGTCCAGCTCCCCCGCAAGCGATGACCGGTATTTCAACAGCACTGCAAAATCGATCCATAAGATCGATGTCATAGCCTAATTTTGTGCCGTCTCGGTGGATGGAATTTACCAGTAACTCGCCAGCGCCACTTTGCTCAAATTTTTGTGCGACGGTGATCGGGTCGTCGGAAACTTTTCGTCGTCCCGAGCGGGCATAGGCGGCTAGACCGGCTTTAGTATGCACATCAATTGAAGCAACAATGCATTGTGATCCAAAATATCTGGCGCTGTCGGCAATTAATGTGTCATGCTCAAAAGCTGCCGAATTTATTGCAACTTTATCGGCACCGGATTTCAGAACATTTCGAATGTCTGTGACCGAAGAGATGCCGCCTGCAACCGTCAAGGGCACGAAAGTTACGCGCGCAACTTTTTCGATTAAACCCAAATCTGGTCCTCGGTTTTCTGTCGTTGCCGAGATATCCTGAAGAAGAATTTCATCCACACCCCAGCGGTTAAAGTTCTCTGCGGCAATAGCCGGGCTGCCGACCGGCAAGAATTTCCGAAACTGGATACTTTGTACCGCAATTCCGTCTTTTACGACGATGCAGGCGATAATGCGTCTTTTCAGCATCGATAAAGGACCGTTTCGACGTAATTCAAAAAATTGCGATACAAACGAAGGCCATTATTCTGGCTTCGCTCGGGATGAAATTGGCAGGCAAAGATGTTGTCCCGTCTGAGCGCTGCTACGATTTCGCGGGTGCCGTGCCTGCTGGTCGCTGCAACTGCGGTTCGGTCATTGCACTCCATGTGAAAACTATGATCGAAATAGTAATGCGACCCGGTTTCGATATTTTGAAACCATCCATCGTCATGAACGAAATGGACGTCATTCCAACCGACATGTGGAACTCGGTCACCATTCCCGACGGCCAAGCGTTCCACCTTTGCATCGAACCAGCCAAAGCCCATGTGGAATCCTCCCTCGGTGGAACTTTTTGCTAGCAGCTGCAGACCCAGGCAAATGCCCATGAACGGCTTTTGTTTGGCGATGACATTTTCACATAAGAGCTCAGCTACCCCACTGTCATTCAATTTTGCAACGGCTTCTCCAAATGCACCTACGCCCGGCAGAATAATCGCATCTGCCGCGGTAATCTCATCATGAACCAATGAAATGTTAGGCTGGTATCCGAGTTGCTTAATTGCGTTAGCGACCGAAAGAATATTACCCATGCCGTAATCGACGATCACCACGTTCGCGCGCTGTTGCATTGATTGCGGAAGCCCTATTTTTTCGAACCTAGTAAAACCCGAATACCCTGGCGGCGAAGTAATTTTGCCACAGGGTTTTTGGGTCGATATTGAAACGACACTTGGTCGAGGGCGTCTTGGTAATACTTAGCAGTCGCCGCGTTGCCCTGATCTATCTTTTCAAAAATGATGTAAGTGATTTCAGTCAGAAGGTCTTCAGGCCGGATATCCGGCCGACGTTTTTGAATATGGGCCAAAGCTTGCAGGAACCGTTGGTGATCTTTAATGGCGTAGCCTTTCGCATGCATGCCGTAGCGATGGCTAAACTGTTGCGGCAGTATGGTGCAGCGCTGCGCAATCGGCACCAGTCCGTTCTCCAGCCCGACGCGAATGAAATCTGAGGGGTTCGGGTGTTCGGGATCGTAAAACGCATATGCTGCTTTGGTCTCGCTCGCATCCTCATCGAAGCAACTATCGACGTAGCGATTGAATTCTTGAGGCGAAAGCCGTTGGCGTGCATAGGGAAAATGGGTTGAAATTTTTGTATTCGAGTTGCTAGCCCACCAATTTCCGACATACATGTAAAACAAACCACCGGTGGTGAGTAGCGATGAAACCTTTCCGAAAATTTCGCTCAGCTTGAACCATTCGAGACTTGAGTAAGCAGTGATCAGATCGAATTTTTCCTCTAAATCATAGACATTCCCCTCGATTGAAGCATCCAATTCGGGCTCTTTTACAAGGCGCTTTTTATAGATATCTGCCGGCAGCAAATAACCTTGGTTTTTTAGGGTCATACGACGAGGGGTGTTTACCTTCATGACGAGCGCACGTTTGAAATCGCTGAGCGTTCGCCAATCCTCACGATCTAGCTTTTCAAGGTAAGGCTCAATAAATCGAAACCGACGAAAGCGTCGATGGTTTCGTACAAGAGATTTGGTGTCGACGGCGCTGCTCCGGTCGATAATATCGATTCCGGTGGCATAATCAGCATACCCTAACCCCTTCAGGATACGCGGTTGAATGCCAAAACCACAGCCGACGTCAAGGGTTCGCTCGAACCTGGGTGGTCGCCCGGTGCTCGCCAATAGGTCTAAGAAGATCAAAACCGGAACATACCGGGCGCTGTAGGCATGGAGAGATAGGTCACGCAGCGCATGGCGTTGCGATTCGATAGCCGACTGCTCGACTTTATCATACCCACCGCTCAAATTGGTGCTGGCCCCTTTGATAAATTCATGGAGCGATTTCGGGTCCTTGTAGGCACCTAAAGTCTTATTCATAAAAGCAAAATGTTGAGGATCGATCGGAATTTGCTCACCATCGTCCGTTTCAAATATTTTAGACATATTTTCCAGGCTGTTTTTTCTAGATCAAGTTGGTTAGCGAATGAGTGTTACTCAGGTTTAAAACGAAGCTCCCATTCACCGTGATTGTTGAGCTGCCACAAATCGCGGTTGCGCAAGTTGTCAGTCACCTCGTCAAAACATTCACGATCGATGCCCAAGTAATCGCAAAACTTTGTGATTAGGCGTTCGCTACATTCTCCATCATATTTTTGGATTAATTGTAAACCCTCTTCGCGGGTGATTTCTTTATTTCTGACTTTTACGCTTACTTGTTGCGTGACTTTGCCGAACCCGAGCTTGATCTGTTTGAGAAACTGATTTACGTGCACAAAATCCTCGTCAACGGATTCGAAAGGATTGAGCGAGCCGGTTTCGGACGGGTCCGCATCAAGGCCCGTGCGAGCTATAAACCCGCGATCTAATGCGAATTTGGCGTTGGCGGTATCGTTGAAATCGCGGATGTAATAGCCCAGATAGACGATGCGTATTTGTGCTCGCTCGATTTCCTCATCCGCAGGGAAGGTATACCAGAAGAGGTTTTTCCGTTCGATACCTCGCGCTAGCCAAGGGTCAATCTTGGCACCGGCCAATGTATCGTAGTGACGCATATTATTTGCATCACCATTCAGAGAGCCCGACTGCGCACCAAAGGTAAGCGCGGGATTCTCGCCGAGGAATATAAGCGGAATATTGAAGGCTGTGGCGACCCGCGGCATCGTGCTGTACAGTGCGAGTTCTGTCGACCTTGTCCATTGGGCGAATTCGAGGAAGCCCATGCGCATCATTTGTTTCCACGATTGTGGCGCCGGACCTACGAAGTGGAGGTCGAACCCGTGCTCTATAAGATTGCTCAGATTGTCAGGGCCGCGGTTCGCAAGCTGTTCGGGCGGATATGAACAACACACTAACAGTGGCTTTAATCCGAGTTCGTCACGCACATAAAATGCCTGCCGGGTGCTGTCTTTACCGCCACTGACGCCAACAATACAGTCATACCCTCCCGCTTGATGTTGTCTCCCCCAGGCGGCGATTTCGTTCAATTCGCGCCGTCGGGCCTCCCAATCGACAATGCCCGTATTTTCGATATACCGGCATGGTAAACAAACGCCATTTTCGTCAAACTCGGCGCCCGGTCGCGAGCTTGGTTCGAGGCATTTGGTGCAATAATACAACCTCGGTTCTGCGGGTTTTGCTAACGGTTCAGACGAGGACACGTCTTTTTTCTCCAGTTTCTGACCGGTATTCAAGGACAGCTTTGTCGATCGTGCGTTGGTTGTACTCTGCTTCGACATGGCGGTTGATTTCTACTAATGCCGGGTTGGAATTGAGGAATTTCACAACGTCGGCAAGACCGAAAACGGTGTCTGGTTCGTACAGTACGTCAAAAATAGATCGCAAAAATGTCAGGTCGTCTTCATAATCGAGCGTTAATCGTGCGCTTTCGTGAATATGCTCGACACCGACTGGATCGATTTCGGCGTGAGTGCAGAGCCCGGTCTTGGTGAAGAAATAGATAAAACCAGTATCATTTTGTTGGGTTTGATAAGCGGCTATTACTTTTTCCATCGCCGTTCTAGTGAAGCTTTTAGTCGCGGTGCCGAGCGGCAGATTCCGTACTGTAATAATGTCCGTATTTGGCTCCGCAATCAAATGGTCCATGGTACGGTCCATATATTCCGTTGCGGATAGTGGATCATCGCCGTCGACCTGGACAACAGCATCGAAATCGAATGCTTTCATTGCAGCATGGAAGCGGTCGATGATATCGTCCGTGGCACCGCGAAATACCCCCGCACCATAGGCCTCAACCGCTTCTACCAAAGTATCGTCTGAACGTTCATTCGTTGTGCAAATAACGACATTCGCCGGCTCGAGATGTTTGCAAGCGCAGACCCTATCAAGCAGATGATATATCACAGGCCTGTTGCAAATTTGCTTTAGAGCTTTGCCAGGTAACCTTTCAGAGGCGAGGCGTACGGGTATTAGAGCGCCTATATTTTCAAACCTTGTCATGATGCAGCTTTTTAATTTCCATTTTTGAGGCACCCTAACTGGGTTTTATAATTATAGTAGACAAAGGTAGATCATGCGCGCGCAAATTCTTTTTTGGTGGCAACGCGGTGCGATCAGAAAAAAGATCCATTCGTTCCATAAGTTACCGGGGTTTTAAGCAAAATAGTCGATGGTTTTGGCCAAGGCCTCGATCTTTGGCCGGGCCTCGTCTACACTGCCGTAATTATTGACGAACTGCATGATTTGCGGTTGTACCTTTTCGGCATTGGGACATAGGCCTGTTTGCGGATAATCGATGTCGTTGTAGAGTGGCGGGCACAGTTTCTTCCAATCGCCGCTGGCAAATAAAGTTTCCTGATAAAGCAATGCCCAAGCAGCGTAAATTCCGTCGCCGCCGAACTCTATAAATTTGTGACGAAAATCCTGCCAGCTGACATCGGTGTGCTCGTAGCGCATGGCGACGGCCCAATAGGTATTTGTGTAGCCGGTTGGCGTTTTTTGTGGAATAAGGTAATCGCATTCTGAGACGGCTTTTAGGTAAAGCGCAGCGATGTCAGTGCGGAGCTTAAGAAAAAAATCCATTCGTTCAGTTTGTGCTAAGCCGAGGGCTGCAGCCACTTCTGGCATTCGGTAATTATAGCCGAATCCATCATGCCGTTTGTAGTTGGGGTCTTGAAAAATATCTTTGTTGGACCGTATGCGTCCGTCGCCTGCTTTTAAGGCGGCATAGCCAAGGCTTCCAAACTTTCGCATGTTTTCAGCCAGGTCTTGATCGTTGGTGGCCACGATGCCGCCGTCCCCGGTGGTGATGTGTTTCGAGTTCTCAGTCGAGTACGAAGTGATATCGGCAATCTGGGCTATGGGTCGGTTGTAATAGGTCGCGCCAAATGCTTCCGCCGCATCGTTAATCACGGCGATCTTATGCTTTTGGCCAAGTGCCATAAGCGGATCCAAATCGCAGCTGAGACCATATAATGAAATGGGCATGATCGCTTTAGTTTTTGGCGTGATCTTTCGCGCAACATCTACCGGGTCCATATTAAATGTATTAGGGTCTATATCGGCGAATACAGGAATCGCATTTTGCGCCAATATTACATCCAGATTGGAGATCACGGTGAGTGGTGCAGTTATTACTTCATCTCCATAACCCACACCGACCGCGTCAAGGGCTGCGTGCAACGTTCCGGTCCCGGAGTTAAAGGTAACAGCATATTTTGCCCCGATTTTCTTTGCAAAAGCTGATTCAAATCGATTGTTCATGCTGCCCGAGGTGCTTGATCCAAAACCAGAGTCCAGCACTTCACGAACATAGGAAAATTCTTGTTTGCCAAAACGCCAAGTGTTTTTCATGCGATGAATTCTTTCTTCATGCAGCCAAGATGAATGTGGTCAATGTAGAGGTCGCCTAAACGGTCCTGTTCGCGGAAGCATCCTTCTTGTTGGAAGCCAAGTTTTTTAAATACGCGCACCATAGATGGGTTGTTGGCCATAACGCCGGCAGTAAGGCGGCGCATACCAATTTCTCCGAACATATATTTTGCAAGGGCACGCAAACCATCGGTTGCAATTCCTTTACCCCACAAATTCTTCTCACCGATCATCACACCAATGTCAGCGTGCCCGGCGAAGAAATCGATCTGCCCTGCCTTTGCCGTACCAATAAATTGATCATTTTTGTTAAGCAATATGGCAAAAAAGAAGTCAGTCGGTGAAGAAATCATGTTTAGGTAATAATCTCGAACACCATCCTCTGAGATTGGTGACCTCAAATAGGACGGCAAATTGAGCGTCTTTACGATTTCAGGGTTACGCAACCAGTTTGTATAAGCTGTTTCTTTGCCGTGGTTTTCAGTGAAAGGGACGAGCGTGGCTAAATGTCCTGCTAATCGCGTTTTTCCCGGCACAGCGTATGCGTAATCAGCAGTCATATAGCGGTCCAGCCACCGTCGATTGGTAATATGGTGCCGGTGATATAAGCGGCAGCGGGTGACACGAGAAAAGCAATCGGCGCTCCGACTTCGTAAGCCTCTGCCATACGGCGAAGTGGAGTCCTTTCCGCATATTTTTCAACAAACTCCGTGGGTTGGCCAGCGGCGACGCCACCAGGGGCAGCAGCATTAATTCGCACGTTTTGCCCTCCGTAATAGCTTGCCATATAACGGGTAAAGCCTATTAAGCCACCTTTAATTGCGGCATAGGCTGGTGGGGTCATTAGGCTATTATCTTCATAGATTCTAAAATCCGGTCCAACCATACCGTAGATAGAAGTTACATTGACCAATGAACCTTCGTTCCTCGTTGCCATAGCCGCCGCGACGGCTCCGGATAAGAGGCAGGTGCAATTCATCTGAAGTTCAATGTTTTTGGACCAACTTTTTGCCTCCATGTTGGCGACATCTGATTTTGCCCAGTCTTCGGTTCGTGGGTAGGCACAGTTTACCCAGCCATAAGCGGGGCCGAAGGTCTCCTCTAGCTCATGCACACGCTCTTCTAGATATTCCGTATCAGTCACATCAAAGACGGAAAATTCCGAATGATTATCGTGATTGTCCTTCGGAGGGCTGCTATCTAAAGAAACGACACTAGCTCCTAGCTCGTTTAATTCGGTGCATACAGAATTGCCAATGCAACCCGATCCTCCGGTTACGTAGACGACACGATCATCCAGCCGATATGAGGTTTGTTGAATTTTCAATTAACTAACTGAACACCTAAAATCATCACGGCCATTGCTACCGCAGGGCTGGTGAAAAGCCTTTTGAATATATTAACTCTTACCCAGAGCGTAATTCTTGCGTGAAAACTTGACCTAGTATAAAATTCGGAAAATTGTTGTCAACGCTAATCTTTCGCAGACTTCCCAATGTTAAATTTTACAATAGTTTCAGCGTAACAAAATGCTAAACTGAACTTGAACGGGAAACGCTTTTTCCTCCAGGACGCTACAGATATGAATGGTAAAGTAGATGCGGACTTAGCGCCCCTTTGTTCATGTGCTAACCTCACGTATAGGGACGCGCGTGAGTTGCTGTCTCGCCCTTCCGGTATGACTTACGATCAGTTGTTAGCTGAAACTGGTGCTGGGCAAACATGCACGGCCTGCTTGCTGAATTTGGAGTATTTCTGTTCCGTTGAGGGCGCAGCCGCGGCCACAACAGGTATTGCAACGGACGCAAAGAAAAAAAGGCAAAAACCTCGTTCATTGAAACGCCGCCTTTATCATTGGTTAGACAAAGTATTGCCGTTGATTGCCTTCAATCGCACAAATTTTATACCAATTCTCTGCGGCCCGAACATCGAAACAAATCTGCGGATCACAAATCATAAGCTTTTGTTCAAAGAGGGTCATAATCCGCCATTTAAAATTCGTTATGCGATAAGAAATGCCGCGGGCCGATTACTGAAACGAAATACAGTTCTACTCGACATTGGCGAGGAGTTGAGTGTGCCTGTATCGACTTTTCTCGATCCACCGGAAGAAGGACAGCCCTTCTCGATCGGTATGGTTGAGATTGACCGCTTCGGCAGGTTTCCCGGGACACGCGGTACTACGAGACCGCAGGTTGAAATATTATCAAAAGATGGATCGAGTGCGGTTCACAGTCAGGCTAATAATTCACCTGGCGACATTTGGTTCACAGCTCAAAATAGAACTGACGAGGAACGACTTTTTGTAATGTTGCTGAATGGGTCTCAGGCTGATCTGGTGTTTAGTATTGCTTATCCATTTTCGCCGCTGGGCGTTGCGGGAGAGTCACTGCAAGCGAAGCAGGGAAAAATAGCTGGGAAAGGCGCATATTTTCATGAGATTACAGGCATCGTCTCTGATGATCTCGTTTATTCATTGCGCGCTCAAATAGGCCATGCGGCAAAAGTGATGCTGCTTTGTACAACACCCGACTTGTCTAGAATTTCGGTCGATCATCCATAGTGTGTTATGACTTACAGTTATCTAATACCCTCGATTTCTGCACTTTATCCAGGTCACTCGTGCTGCGTCGCAGATAACCTAAGGGGTGTCGGGGAGCTCTTGCTTGATGGAACTGGCGTGGTCGTGCAAAAAATCGATGTATATTCGGAGGGTCAGCGTATTTTTTCGGATCAGATTGAACATCGGTTTGAAAATGGAAACTTACTCGGAGACCCGCCGCCGCCATTTCATTGGCCTGCTCGGCCGGATCAATGGCCGGGCGGTTATTTGGAGAATGGATTTTATGTTGAAGACGAGGCACCGTTATTCTCAAATAATATACCCCCTAATTTTTATGCAATTTACACAAGAGCAGGCAATAAATCGTTTTTCTCAGACAATATGTTGAAGTATTCCTCTCCTGCGGTTATTGCGCAAATAGCGGCTTATGGAAAATTTATCGACGGCTATTCTGCGGTCCGAATTGATCGAGCGCGTGACTTCACTGAAACACTGGTAATGATTAATCCTTACCAACGGCCTGTCATCGCAAATGTGCACAGCGATACAGCAGGCGAAATCCGTCGCATTCGCATAGAGCCAAATAGCGCAGCTCATGTTCGATTGGACCGGTTATTGGAGGAGAGCGATGCAGCATGGTCCGGTCAAATTCAAATTAGCGCTTCCAATCGTGTTATCACTTATATCATGAAACATTCATTTGTAGACCCTTTGCTAATTACTGATCATGAACACCTAGACCCTTACCGCGGGGAGTCTACGCATTTACCAGCTTTTAGCTGGCTTAGATTGAATTTGGGGTTTTGGCTTAAGAACCGACCATCCAAGAAGTGAAAATGTGCCTTTGGTGTTCGGCTGATGACGGGTAACATGGCGTAGGCTAGACCAGTAGGGTATACGTCAGTATCAATAGATTATTGGAATGGTTACGGCTCTCAAAAATTATGTCAAAAATTTCCTACAAACAAAAAAACGTTCTTGTTACTGGTGCAGATGGCTTTATTGGCTCACATTTATCGGAAGAACTCGTTAGGAGGGGTGCCAATGTCACCGCTTTGTCACACTATAACTCTTTTGGCTCCAATGGGTGGTTGGACAAAGTGGACCAATCAATCCGTGGTGACCTCACGATAAAGCGCGGTGATATCCGTGATGCTGGTTGTGTGAATGCAATAGTAGAGAAACAACACATTGTGTTTCACCTCGCGGCACTTATTGCAATCCCCTTTTCTTACGAAGCGCCCCAATCATATATTGATGTGAATGTATCTGGGACTTTGAATATTCTGGAAGCCGCGCGGCGGTTTGGTATCGAGCGTATGGTGCAGACATCCACTTCGGAGGTTTATGGTTCGGCTGAGTTTACACCAATAACCGAGGACCACCCTTTACACGGGCAATCTCCTTATTCTGCGAGTAAAATTGCGGCTGACATGATGTGTGAAGCTTACGTGAGATCTTTCGATTTGCCTTTAATTATTATCAGACCTTTCAATACATACGGTCCACGGCAAAGCGAGCGAGCAGTAATCCCCACCGTCATTCGTCAAGCCCTTGATCCAGCTTGCGACGTTATTAAGGTTGGGGATCTGTCTCCAAAGCGGGATTTTAATTATGTGGGTGATACTGTTGATGGGTTTCTTCGCGCAGGTTGTACCAATAGTCTTGGTTTTGGAATACCCTATAATGTCGGTTCTGGTGTGGCTGTGACGATTGGTGAGATGGTGGAGTGTGTCAAATCTATTTGTGGGGCAAACAAACCAGTTCATCAAGATGATGCTCGCACAAGGCCAGCAAAATCAGAGGTGTTAGAATTACTGGCCTGTCCCAACCAATTTATTAATAAAACCGGCTGGGAGCCAAAGGTCGATCTAGAACTTGGACTTTCGCATACAATCGAATGGTGGCGGAATATCATTCAGGCTGGGGAAACACGGTGCGATTCGGATTACTTAATTTAGGCGCCATGCATAAAGAATTCCCAAAATGTAATGTTAGGTATTCTCCGAATAATCTTTCGATTTGTGGTACATCCGGTTTTTTTGAGTCGTTAATTGGTCAGTTTATAGCGTGTTTAGCAGGGATTTTGTGATGTTATTAATTTCATCTTTACTCGGAATCTTATTTAATTTGAATTGATCCTTGGGAAAATCCAGAGAGATTTCGCGTAATGCGAGAAAATATCGTGCACCATCTCGCTGCCGTTGCCTGGCACTGTCTGGGTCGTCTATGAGTAGCCCCGACAGGCGATGGAGGTCGTTGTAGGAGGCAATATGATGCACATGCGGGACCGCATGTATCACGCCGTGCGGACTGAAATAGGCGACCTTTTTACCCATCGCTGCTGCTTCATGGGCGGCAGAACTAGTAACCGCGACGATTAATGCGGCCTCTTGCATCAGCGGGTAACTGTGTTGTTGAATATTTATGAGGATCGTATTCGGTAGCGCCTCAATCGCTTCGTAAAAGGCCCGCCCGCGGACACCCGACTGAACCGGGTGTTCCTTGACGACCAATAGGACGCCAGCCGGCAAACTCAAGGAAATTTCCATTATAGTTGTAAGTTGATTGGAAAAATACGGTGCCAAACCGCCAAGTGAGATTTCCGGTTCCGTTTGTAGTGGAAAAAAAACGAAGGGCCGATTCGGGAGATCTTTCAATAACGGCCGGTTGCGGCGTGATAAGTATCGCCACTGAGCACGTGTTCGAAACAATTGTTTTGTGACTTCGCCTGGATAGTAGGTTACGCGCGTCCTTGAATAACCCTTCAGCCGGCCATAGACATAGGCGGCATAATTATAAGCGGATGACCATAGCAATTTGCTAAGCCGCATGCGTGCACTCAAAGTTTTAATATAGTGCGTAAAATCACCAGTCGGTGAAATTTCTTGATTTGTACTTTCTATTTCGGCATCGCTGGGGTTGGGAAACTTAGCAATCGCGTTGGAAACAACAGGCGCATTGCCGTACTCGTCCTCAGCCCAAAAATATCCATGACTGAATCTGCTATGGGTCAGATTTCGAAATGGTACTTCGTGTTTGCGGCATAGAGCCGACAGGGGTTTACCCATAACGCAGGAACCGCCGCTTACAACTACTGCGAGCCCGGGCGGGAAGCGACAAAATAGGTTCTCGTAGTGCTCAATTGCCATGAGGCAAGCTTGTAGAATGAGATCTTCTGTTGCACGCTCGGAAGTTCGTGAGCGGGCTAGTTTAGGTGCGCCGGAAAGGTAACCACGCGCAAAAGAACGTTCGGCGAGAACCTGGTCGCGAAATACTCTTATGCCATGTTCATTTTCGAATACGGAAAGTTTCGCCCACACTTCTGACATATCGCGGTTTGGGTCTCCACCATCAACGACAAATCTGTAAATGTCAGGGTCAACAACAATTTCGCCGTTAAATTTTCGACCAAATTGTGAGGTGTAAAACTTACCATCTTCCTTACTGCGGACGATGAGCAGGGGTATAAGTTCGCGCTGGCGTTGAATTTCGGTACCAAGCTCCTTCCACAACCAACGCAGTTCCGGAGCTGTAACATAATAGGCATATTTTTTTCGGGACATAATAGGTTACCAAATTAGAGGCGCGCGCGATTGTCCACGCAGCCTTGTGCGAAAAGTGCGGTTGATTTTCATATTTGCACGGGTCTCGTGATTTGAACTAAGGATTATCGGTGTAGCAAAATCGGTAATTTTACTGTACAGCATAATGTTGGTTTATATTAATTTTTCCCACCGAATAACCGTTTGCTTGTTTCAGATAGCCGACTTTTGTAATCTGCCACTAAATCATCGCGCACATAGAGGTGATCAACTGCGTCATCAAAGCCTGGATAATGAATGAATTGAGCAATATCTTTGTAGCCATTTTTAGTCATGGCATCGGCGATCATTTCGCCACGTCCTGGGTTCACTTCTATGATCCAGCTTTTGACATATCTAGATTCTAATGTTTCGCTAGCCCCCTCTATCGCACGGTTCTCAAAGCCGTCAATGTCCATTTTGACGTGGGTCGGTTTAGGCAGGCGATGTTTGCCATGCAAGGCATCTATAGTTACCGATGGTGACCATTGGGAAGCCCAAACGCGCTCATTTGCGCGGCCGCCTCGGCAATAAGCATTTACATTGGCGAAGGTATTATGCGTGCCGCCGGGGACGGGCGGCTGATGTAAAAGGACCTTGCCATAGCGCTCCTCGCGGTCGCAGCCGGCGGCGACAACTTCGAATTGATCTGCTTTAGCACCACGGCGCTGAGCAAGCACGGTACCTTTCAGGATACTATCGATGCTGGGAGTGAATAATTCTACGTAGACGATGTTGCACTGGTGCAGCGCATTTGCTGCTAGTCCTTCATGCCCATTGGCGGCACCTATGTCATAAAGGGTTTCACAGTCGCTTATTGCGTTAAGCCAAATAAAAACTAAATCGTCAGGATTACGGCCGAAATTTACGATCCGTCGAAATTCACGATAGGAGCGATAGGTTGCTTCGAAATAGGTGTCACCGATAGGTTTTCGCACTACACGGCAAAGCAATTCCGGGTCGAATCGGGTGTCGCCGCCTTCGGAAAACCGCAAGAGGCAATATTCTCGTATCCAATGCCATTTGGGGCGTAGCCAGTTCTCGAGAGGCTGAGGCATGCAGCGGGAGATCGTATGTGCAAAGGTTACCATGGTACCTACTTTGTTGTTCTTTTAATACGCCTTAGTAGGCGCTTAGTAATGAACTTAACTCGTCGAACGCTGATTTGACAGTTTAGATTTTTTTGTTCATTATATGAACGCTTTATTTTGAAAGGGCGCAAAAAAAATCCAGAGTACATGTCCAAACTGATCTCCACCGATTTTAAATGGCTGAAGGCACGGTGGCATGCGCGCGGGATTGCTCTGCGCCGTCGGCTTGCGCTAACGTTTGGCCGTAGCTTTGAACCTTACCCTGCCGTGCCAGCCGGTCTCGGCTTAAGCCCGTCCGTGAGCCACAGGCCAAGCGGGCCTGGAGCAGAACTAGCACTTGATTGGTCTCGCGCTGCAATAGACGATCCATTAGTGTGGCAAAAACAGGTTCGAGCCAAGTTGATTGAACTTTCTGGATACGGCCATTTTGGAGGCCCCCCAGATATTCAGCATCGTAAAAATCTACCGGACCGGGATGGCCTGAAACACCGCAGTCTCTATCTCAAGGTTCGTGATGGTCTCGACCTACCCATCAGGATGGTATGGCATATCTCCATTGAGCATGCGGAGACCGTGGCCACGATGATCTGTTTACAAGGTACGAATGCAGGAATGCACTTGTCCTGGGGCGAAGCGCGTATGCCGGCTGATCCGATAAAGATATTTTATGAAGCGGATTTTGCGCGCCAGGCAGCGCGTCGAGGCTATTTGGCAATTTGTCTGGAACAGGCTTGCTTTGGCGAGCGTCGAGAAAAGCAGTTGTCTTCGATATCTCCAACGCCTTGTATTGATGCGGCAAATCACGCTTTGCTGTTTGGACGCTCTTTATTGGGCGAGCGAGCAAGTGATATTACGTCTACCGTTAACTGGCTGACCGAAGGCGATGCCGGTCTATCCGTTGATCCAAACCGAATTTATGTTATGGGGTCGTCAGCGGGAGGTACGAGTGCTTTATTCGCGGCGGCCCTAGATCCGCGCATAGCCGGTGTTCTTACAAGTGGTTGCATCGGATTTATGCGTGATACCATTTTGGCAAGGCACGACCCAGAAGGCCAAAATACGGTGCCAGGCATACTGCGCTGGTTTGAATTAGATGCGGTGGTGGCATTATGCGCTCCGCGCCCCTTTGTAACAGTATCCGGAGATCGCGATCACATTTGGCCGTTCGATGGCGCAGACGCGGTGGTTGCGGCAGCGCGGCCTGTTTATGAGCAATTGGACTCAGCCAATCAATTGGTGGTGAGTGAAGCAAAGGGTGGACACCGATTTTATGCAGATATAGCGTGGCTTTCCTGGGTTCGGGCTCTGGAGTGTGCTGGGCACGAAATTCCGATGTCGATTGACAAATCGATCACAGATTAGTTTTCGTTGAAAGCGAACTTATCGGTTACATGATATATCGATTGTAAGACACACTGATCGATATTGTTGTTTGCGGTGCAAATACTCGACTCCGGAAGCGGCCAGACCTCCCGCAACCACGCTCATCACAGAAAGCGGTCAAGTCAAGAGCACCACCAACACAAAACCCCTTTATAAATGCAACCGTCGAGTTTACGCATTCGTATATAGCATCCATAGCAATATCAATAACGCGATAATATTCTGCGGCTTGCTCCGGAGTAGAGCGTTCCACCGAGAAACGTTGGATATCAGCACCCGCCGCAAGAGCTTTTTCACTAGCGCCACGCGGCCCATCGCTACTTAGACTTATAATCGATGGAGTGAGTCAGCTTCAGTTAACGGTGTTGGAAAGCGCAATCATCATACGTTCGGTGCCATCATCCGCGAATGAGGGCAGAACAAAGAAAATTCTTCAAGTCATTTAATTGCCATCTTCCGCCAAACTTCGAGTAAATCGCTTGCACGTGACGGCCCATCGCACAGTTTTAATATGCGGTTGCGTCCGGTTTCGCCGATCCGCTTGGCCAAAACTCGGTCATCTGCGAGTTCGCAAATACGCTCCGCCATATTGTCGGCATCAAACAATTTCTGTATCACGCCGGTTACGCGGTCTTCGACAAATTTATCGTAGTTTCCAACTGAAATCACAGGCTTTCCCGCCGCGAGCCCTTCTTGAATGTCGCGACCCCAAGGGTTGGCTTCGCGGGTGGGTTTGATCAAAGCGTCGGAGGCGGCGAGTACACGTTCGGGGTCGGGGACATGACCAAGAAACAAAAACCAATCCGCAAGGTCATTTATTTTAACATAGTCTTCGAGCGTGCCGCCGGCAGCACCGATTTTCCCGAGTTCGCCCGGCAGCGACCGTGTCAGGCTCATATCGCCAGCCATGACGAACACGATGTCGCTTCTGTCATTCGCGCGCAGCACTTTCGCTATATCGATGGTCCGGTCCAATCCCCTAACCCACGCGTAATTAGACAAACAGGCGATTTTAAATCGTCCATCGCTAGGAACTGTTTTGATCGGCCGGGCCTTGTTTGGCTGGACGATGTTGTAGATTACTGTACCGTGGGCATTCTGGCGGGAATGTGCACTTGTCGACCTATGTTCATTCTCGGTGATAAAAATAAGATGATCGAGTGTGTTGACGATAGATCTAGTTTGCCATTTGCAAAAGGTTGTGCCGTTAAGGTTTGTGCGGACATGCATTGAGAGGGCGGCTTCGGTGCGGGGTTTGAGCCACCTGGCAAGTAAAAAAAGCGATTCATGGTTAAAATGTACGACATCGAAATTATCAGCTGCTTTAACGAGCCTTTTTCGAAAGGAATGCGATCTTAACCAATCGATTATGAATGATCCATAAATATAAAGGTTTCGGCTCAATCGCGACAGAGAAGATACTTTCGGCATAGAAGGTGTTACGTGGACGGGCACGCCTATAGAATTGTATCTGCCTTGGATGGGGCCGGGCCGTTTGCACCATATCTCGGCATCAATATCAACGGAGTCCAGATGAGCAATGCTTTCGAACAAACTACGCGACGACCCACCATAGCCGCCTTCTATGTCCAGGCAAAGGACGCGTAATTTTTCTTTACTCATGGCGAATCGGGTGACAATAACTCAGCAGTCTTTCTCCAGCCGAGATTGAATACTGCATCAACAACAGAAAGGCCTGCGACAAAGGCGGTGGTTTGTTGTTCATATTGTGGATGCTTAAAATCTTGATATTGGAGCCGCAACCCTACTTTTTCGAATTTAGCAGGATCCTGATAGTTTGCGCCGCCAGCCCCAGACAGGTAACATCCGCCTGGCGCAAGCAAATTGGTGAGTGTAATTAGCCGATCATCGCCGGTTGCTTTGGCGGTGTCTAACGAGGATGCCATTACGAAACGGCATTGTAATTTAAGGTGATCGGCTATTGCTCGTATCAAATGAATATTGATGTTGGCCAGATAGTCTTGTTCTAAGCCATCATATAGGGCTTCAAAATCAGGCCATACCTCCCGGAAGTAAGGCGTCTTTCCGTAAAAACCTCTCAAGCTATCTAAATGTTTTTTAGGCCAATCGGGCACCGCAGAAGTTACCATGCCGATGGAGTCTCCAAAATTAAACGATACTGGTATTGTTAGCCATCGTGATTTTTCTTTATTTAGGACCCTTACTCGGTTCGTAAAACTATTTTTACTATACTGTGCGTCATCCAAAAATATAAAAATATCGGCACAGCGGATTTTATAGAAATAGCCTAACCACGGCAGGTAATTAGGTTGATGAATAGCAACTATAGTCATTTTGGACACAAGTCTTCGACGTTAGGTTGTGAAGATATATCGATCGGTATACTCATAATTACAAAGTTCCCGTCTTCTCCCTGCTGGTAAAAGCCGTTTCGGCTATAAAACCTCAATGCATCTGCGTTTGATCGCGCGGCCTTCAAAGTTAGAATGGTGGCACCTGCTGCTCGAGCTCGTGTGGTCATTTCCGTAATCATACGAGCTCCCCAACCCTTGGCACGATGGCGGTGGTCGATCATTAAATGATGTAGGTGTATTTGATTGTCAGACTTTTGCGATAAAATCGCATAAGCAACCGGTAAGCTTTTTTGCCAAAGCGCAAAGGATAGGTTCCACTTTCCGGGCAAATCGACCAGGAGGTTTTTCAGAGACCAGTATTCGTCTGGTATATCTGCCGCAATGGCCAGGAACGCTTTCTGATGGGCTACAATATCGCCCGGGGTGACCGTTCGAAGAATAGTTTCAGGGTCTTCGTCAAACATTCTTGCTTAACAAAAAATGCCCTAGCGCTAAATGCTTCAAGCCGGATTTTTTTAGAACTCGAATAGCGTCTTTCGGTGAATGAACGATAGGTTCACCGTGGAGATTGAATGAAGTGTTCACTAGACCTCCGCGGCCAGTTTTATCTTCGAACATGCTCAACAAACGGTGATAATTGGGGTTAGCTTTTTCCCTTACCACCTGCGCACGAATAGTATGGTCGCGCGGGTGGGTGCCGGCGGCGAGATGAGTGCGGCCTTCGGTGCTGGTTTTAAAGGCATGGGTCATAAACTGAGGATCGATGTTTTTAGGATCTTTGAAGTAGCGCTCGGCGCTTTCGGAACGAATCGAAGGGGCGAACGGCATCCAAAAATCCCGTTTTTTAATGGCTTGGTTTAATTCATCAACAACGCGGTAGTCATGACCACTTACCAAGATTGAACGGTTACCCAGCGCACGTGCGCCCCATTCCATTCGACCTTGGGAGCGAGCAACGATCTCGCCGTTGGCCAGCAGGGCTGCAACCAAACCATCGACGTCATCCAATTCTTTTACCTCAATTTCACTGCCACATTTATCTTGAATGGCTGCTTCTTCCTGTTTTTTACTGAAGTCGCCACCAAGATAGAGATTTTCGAGGATGCTTTCGGTGTGATCGAGCTTCTTATTACCTTCATAAAAGCGATGCAGACAGGCGCCAATTGAAAGTGATTCATCCGCTGCACTCGGCATCACATAAAAACTGGTCACTTCGGGCAGTTCTGCGACCAACATGTTAGCTTTAACATTCATAAACACACCGCCGCCGGCCACAATATCTGTTATGCCGGTTTTCTTGACACATGCTTTAACCCAATTGACAAGCAGCTCCTCGGTGAAAAGTTGGGTAGCACCGGCAATAGTATCGAAGCGAACGCGTTCAAAGGCCTTGCGAAGTGCGCGGTAACAGTAATTCATCGACAGTTCACAAACCTGCTCGAACGACATCCCATCATCAGAAAGTTTAAGCATGTTGCGAAATATGTCCGCTGCTGTATCTGTTCTTTCTAAATCTGCATAGGGAGCCATACCCATGAGTTTATACTCATGTTCCCAGGGCGTCATGCCCATCATCATGGTGATACGTGAGTAAATCTTTCCTAATGACGCATGACGGTCGATAGAGGCTATTCGCTCAATGCTGTTACCGTGGCAAACTGAAACCGACCCAGCCAGTCCGTCCCCAGCACCGTCGCAGGTTAGCCCAAGCGCTTTTTGGTTTGGTGCTATATTTGGTGCGGTGTAATAGGCCGCGGCTAGGTGAGCCAAATGATGTTCGACGAAGGTCACCTTGTTGCTACAAATTCCTAGATGATCGGAGGCGATTTTAACGCGTTCTGCCCTGCGTTGCTTAAATATGACTTTTTGGTAGCCTTGTGGTTTGGCAAAATCTGCTCGCTGCTCTTCTAGGCCAACGCAATACCACCCCTCCAATTCCGTTAAATAGGATTGCCGGTGCATAAACAATGAAGCGTAAGCGACTTCCGACAAGTCTGCGGCGCTCAAGCCCCCGATGCGCAGTACTTCTTCAATCGACAGTTTCGGATAGCCAACCTCGTTTTTACGTCGGCTCAGCCGTTCCTCAGAAATAGATGCGATGATCTTACCGTTGAGCGATAAGCTCGCGCCGCAATTATGACCGTCATGGATTCCTAAGATGTAGGTTGAGTGGCTCATTAAATACCTTTTAAGAAACTTTCGTAATAGCCTTATTCAACAGGCATCAGGTAATTGGGGATAGGCAAGACCATAACGCTTGCAATTGCGGCCAAGTTCCTTTCGCAAATATAGATGCCGGTCATCGGCAAATTGGTCAAGCCTTGAAAGAGGGTTGGTATCACCATTCTATGTCCATCATATTGGGTAGGCGAGTGATTAAAACGTATGTCTCACTCACTCACTCACTCACTGCCTTCAGACTTTGCGGTAAGCTTTATCATTCATGGATGCTGAATTAATTTCGTGAGACTCAATTTGTCTGAAAAGGCTTGGGTCCTTGATCCCAGGAACATCAATCAAACTTTCTTTACGGTCTCCTCAGCGGCCTCTAGACCGACCGCAAGGCAACGAGTGGTCACGTCATTTGCCTTTCAACATGTCCCAGGCGAGAGCTTCCCCGCGCTTAAGGTCCCGTTGGGCTACCTGTCCCAAAACATCTGGCAAATATTTTGGGGCTATACCGTGGCCTGGCCGGATTGACCGGATGTTATTTTCAGTCAAAAGCGCACCTCTAGGAATATCCTTTACCACATACAGAGATCGACGAAATATAGCATTGCCCTTTTCGCTCTCCGCACGATTATAGGTCGGCTGTCCTGCCGCTTCCCAGGCAGTTCGTATGCCATGTACGAGAGTTTTGAGTTCCTCAGGTTCGATCGAAAAATCTGCATCTGGACCGCCATCGGCACGGCATAATGTCACGTGTTTTTCTATCATCATCGCCCCATGTGCAATCGCTGCAATTGGTACGGCTATTCCTAGCGTATGGTCAGACAGTCCCGTTGGCACATTAAACTTCGAGGCAAGGTCAGTTATTGTGGCTAGGTTACAATCTGTTGATGGAGTTGGATACCCACTTACACAGTGCAATACCAGAATATTGCATGCTCCTGCAGCACGCGCTGTTGTTATTGCTGCTTCAATCTCCATTAAAGTTGCCATTCCCGTGGAAATAATTAACGGTTTGCCAGTAGCTGCAGTCTTGGTAATAAGGGGAAGATCAATTACTTCGAAGCTAGCGATTTTATACGCCGGGTTATCGAGTGTTTCGAGAAAATCGACAGCGCTATTGTCGAAGGGTGCAGAGAAAAGTGTAATGCCTAAGTCATGAGCTTTTTGGTACAATGCTTCATGCCAATCCCAAGGGGTATGAGCCTCTTTATACAAGTCATAAAGTGTGGATTTGTCCCAGAGGCCACCTTGAATTCTGAATCCAGGACCGTCATGGTCGATTGTTATGGTATCAGCGGTATAGGTTTGCATCTTCATTGCATCGGCACCAGCATCTTTTGCTGCTTCAAGAATAGCGAAGGCACGGCCTATATCTCCATTATGGTTGCCAGACATTTCTGCAACAACATAAGGTGGGTGGTTGGCGCTGATTACCCGGCCGTTTAGTGTAAAACTATTTTTCTTCATAGCTTCATTTCTTTTCTTATCGAAGAGATCTTCAATAGCTGCATGCCATTTTTGGGAGTAGATGCCAACCGGGATCAGAGGTGTGTAAATACCCGGCACGTCTGAAAAGTTTAATGCTGGTTTCGTTTGCACTATTTATATAGGCGTAAAGATCCCAATCACTGAATAGGATGGGCGCTTGTGCTAATGCATGACTGGCTATACCAAGGTTTTGAAACGCTGAAGCTACTAAAATAGAAACTTCAAACCCTCCTTTTTCAACCAGATAATCAAACCTTAAAACTCCTGCAGGTTTATTTCCGTATGTTATTATATTAAAAATGCACCAAGGATCCGCTAATTTGTCGGTCAACCAGGCTAAATGTTTTTGGAAAGTAGGTCTTGTAGCATTACGGGCAAACTTTCGCGTTATGGGATGACGTTGCCAATCCAGCATCATTGCGGCATCACTCTCGAGTGCGGGGCGCAAGCAAACCGGCTTAGCACTTTTTTTTCTTGCTGTTTTTTCTATTGCTAGCGCCAGCCTGCTCGAACCTAGTCCATCACAAAGCCGGCCCGCATTAACGGCCATCTTCATCAAGGTTTTTTTGTTATTTAGTAGAGAAGAAATAGCGCTCCCAATTTTGTTGATATCGTTAGATGCCTCAATTATTTGCGCTGCACCGACAGATGCGAGAGCTTGTGCGTTAGCCTTTTGATTATCAGCGTTAACAACCATTATACTAGGCTTTGAAAGGCAACAGCGTTCCCAAGAACCCATGCCGCCGGCACCAAGAATAAGATCTGCCTTCGCCATTGTCGGCGCTATTTCATCGCAATTTATCAAAAGAGAACCATCCACCATTTTCAAAAGTGCAGCAACTTGATCTTTGTGTGGCGCATCAGCACCGAGTAGGACCGTGACTTCGATATCTAGTTTTGTATAGCGTATAGCCTCAAGGACATGGCTTGTAATATCGCTAGGATCAGTAGACCCGGGTGCGATGAGTAAATGTGGTACCAAATTTTTAATTTTGGAGTTATTTTGATCGATACGGGTAAAGAAAAACTCCTGCCTCAAAGGAGCATAATCCGGACCTGTCAGGACCTGACAACCTCTAGGAACTCTGTTGTAATAATGGCTTGGAGGCCGGTGAGGGGTAAAATCTACCAGCATATCACAGTCGTGGGTTCTGTTAGCTAGATCATCAAAAACGCATATTTTTTGCGCCCATTTCCGACAGCCGGACTCATATTTCGCATCAAGGCCGTAATGGTCGACCACCAAAAGTGCGCAGTCCTCACCTAGCTTTTCGCCTAATTCATCAGGTTCATCGTGTTGGTTAAGGATTATTCTGTTGTATTGACTTGTATCAAGAAAACCAAGTTGTGAACCGGCACCAACTGCGAAACGGTAGTTCCAGCCTAAGGACTTCAGCCTTTCAGCCATGGCATGGCAACGCATTACATGGCCAGCCCCTAGGTGAGGCCCGCCGTCACAGCGAAATACCACTAACCTCTTGCCCTCCATCTTACATCTTTACTTTTCTTTTTTCGGATTTTCTAGGCGTTTCGGCATTCGAAATATCATTAGTGCACCAGTAAAAGGTTTTTACGTTTCCTGGTAGCTGATTTGACGCCATATCTACTCAAATGATGGCAATTGTCTCCGAAGTCATTTGCGTTAGGCTGTCTTCATCCCCAGGACTATTTCTAAGGCCTCAACGACTCGGTCGATATCATCTTCTATCATGCCTGAAAAGAGTGGCAGGCAAAGCGCCCGTTCGTAGTAGGTCTCGGCTCCGGGTAACTGCTGTTTGCCATAACGGCGCTCGTAGTAGGGTTGTCGGTAAAGTGGCATATATAGGACTTGGCTGCCAATACCATGTTCGCGAAGTCCGTTCATCACTGCTGCACGGTCCACTCCAGCAGCAGCAAAATCTATTAAAACTACTGCAACATGCCAAGCCGGCGTACCGTGGCATCGTCTGCCCACAGGCTTAACCACCGGTGACAGGGCCTTTAATCTCTCTGCATATAAATCAACTAGTCGATTCTGTTTCGTAACGAAGCCGTCAAGTTTGTTGAGCTGACTCAAACCAAGGGCACAATGAATGTCACTTGTACGATAGTTGAAGCCGAGTGTTTGCATTTCGTAGTACCATGGGTTGGGGGTTCCATCCTCGGCAAAACCTTGCTCCGGACTGGCGAAGTTCGCTGAGTCACGCACCATCCCGTGATTGCGAAGCCGTCTCAGTCGCTCAGCAACACCGCTGTCTTCTGTAGTAACGACACCGCCTTCACCCATCGCTATAGCTTTTACTGGGTGGGAAGAGAACACGGTCAATCGTCTCTCTCCGCTACCAATTTTTTTTCCGTTATTATAGTAGCCACCCAGCGCGTGGCATGCATCCTCCACAACGGCAATGTTGTTTTTTTCTGCCCAATGGGTCAAATCCTCCATATCGCAGCATTGGCCATTTAGGTGAACGGGTAGCATGACCTTGGCGCTTCCAACATTAGAAAGAGCCGTTTCAGCTGTTTTTTCAGTAATTAGGCCTGTCTCTTGATCAACATCGGCAAACACAACTTCTGCACCTGTAAAACGAACTGCATTGGCGGTGGACAGAAAAGTAATCGCGGGCAGTATTGCCACATCATTCTGGCTAAGCCCAAGCGCGGTAGTCGCCATATGAAGACCGGCAGTGCCACTGCTGCATACAACAGCATGCTTAGCACCGACCTTCGACGCAAATGCTGTCTCAAAAGCATCAACCTTTGGGCCCGTCGTAAGAAAGTCGCTTTTTAAAACTTCTACTACGGCCGATATGTCGGCATCATCGATTTGCTGTCGTGAATATGGGAGGAACTCTTTCATACCACTTTTTCAGCTAGAAGTTTAGATAGGTCTTTCAACGAGAGCCAGTGAGCGTTTCCATCGCTCTTATACTCAAAACCTTCTGATACCCTTGTGCCGCCCAACGCGTCGCAGATATCACGTGTCCAAAAGCCAAGAGGGGGTTCAATAATGAAACGATCCGAGAGTTCTACAGTGCTTCTGGCTTCGTCCTCGGTCACCAGCATCTCATGAAGCTTCTCGCCGGGGCGGATACCAACGATCTCAATCGGCATATCAGGTGCCAATGCCTCCGCAAGGTCTATTACTTTCATACTTGGAATTTTTGGTACAAAAATTTCACCACCCTGCATCAGAGCGAGCGAAGAAAGTACGAAATCTACCCCTTGCTGGAGGGTGATAGAGAACCTGCTCATTCGATTGTCAGTGATTGGTAGCGCAGCCGCGCCGTCCTCGATTAACCTACGGAATAACGGTAATACTGAACCACGTGATCCGAGTACATTACCGTAGCGAACAACGGAAAAGCGGGTGGGTCGCTCGCCAGAAAGATTATTTGCGGCTACGAAAATTTTGTCTGATGCCAGTTTGCTTGCCCCATAAAGATTGACAGGATTAGCTGCTTTGTCGGTTGAAAGTGCAACCACCTGTTTTACCTCACAAGCTAGTGCCGCCATCATTACATTCTCTGCACCATTAATATTTGTACGTATACATTCCATCGGATTGTATTCGGCGATAGGAACGTGTTTGAGGGCTGCGGCGTGGATAACGATATCAACACCTTCCATCGCTAGTTTCAGCCGCTCGATGTCGCGCACGTCCCCAATAAAAAACCGCAACGAAGAACCATCACCATGATAGTTTGCAAAATCATTACTCATATCAAATTGTTTTGCTTCATCGCGTGAATAAATAATCAAACGGCTGGGGTTAAATTGATCTAGGGTTTGGCGCGCAAAAGCACGACCGAATGAGCCCGTCCCACCAGTAATCAAAATATTTTTCCCGTTGAGAGACAGATCGTTGAAGGTAAAATTTTGTAGCACTATGAATAGCCCTTTATTGCAAAAACAAAATCACGTGGCAGCCAAAGATTTCGAGATATCAGTAACTCCAATAGATAACTTTTTTCAAATGCTTCGTGGTTTCACGTACGTTGCTGATATCATTGTTCAACGTTACCAAAGGCATCTATATTTAATTTTCCTCTTTTCAAATAACACTTCGGATTGGCATTTTTGATAATCCACAATTCATAATCGATGAGCGGTTACAATAATTGTAGCAATTAAGGCGTTTTTTGTTGGGATGTTTGAAAGGTTAGCCCTGAAAAGAGTCTCTGATTTTGCATCCAAGTTGGTAGTCGGTTCATCAACAATAAAGAGCTTGCATCTCTCATATCAAATGCCATGTTGGGCGCAACCAGTCGGCAATCGACACTGGCAAGAGTCTCGAAATATTGTTGGCAGTAGAATTCATGATTCCCTTTACCGGAAAAAATTTTTAAGGGTGTTACGAACGTGATCTTTAATATAGGCCTTGTCAACCAGCCAAGAGAGTAATGGATAGAAAGTATTTCTTTGAAAACGTGCCTTGGAATATTCATAAGGTGGAACCATGAAATCCGCTCCTACCCCAGCAACGCGCAGCTGTATAGGGCTCAAATCTGCGATATCCGTTGACCATATCGGCACGGGTGAAACCTGCAATCGGCCTATTGTGTCGACCCGAAAGTAATCTAATAAAATTACACGCCGTTCATCTGTTGATGGTTGATCCGGCCCGTGAAACCCTCGATCATCGAACAACACCAAGTCCCCGCGAACACCGTCACACCGGACCCTACGATTTTTAATTACTGTTTGCTCTTCAGCACTATAGTTAGAGAGGCGCTGTCCCTTAGGTGAAAGAAGATTATGCGTGCCATCACAATAGCTGAAAGCGCCGGCATGGGTTTCATGAAAATAAAATGCCCCGCCTATTGCAACAACTTGCTGCATATCATCGGCAGTAAGTTTACGAATAATCTTCTCAGACTTAGCCCACCCAACAGCAAAATCGCTGTGTAATGGAAAATACTCGTACCGAGCAGGAAAGTCCACTTTCAGCGCAGTCTCAGCCAGCACGCATTCACTTCCCATGAATGCTTCGATCAAGCCAATAACCTCCTCATTTAAAAGAATTTGGAGGATCGGGCCCCCTACCATAAATGGATCTAGAATGACTTTCGGGTGGTCAACTTTACAATAACCTGGAGCTCCCGCTATTGCAGGTTTTTGGAGATAGCGATTAGCCCGTCTTTCTGTTTCGTCCAGAATAGCTGGCGGGAAGAGATTTCTAATGATGCAGAAGCCGCGAGTTGACAGCGCTTCATTCACCGCACCCCTATCGATTCCATTTTTTGCATCGACAATGGTAGCTGACTTTGGATTTTCCTTATCAGCTAAATTTAGTATGGTCATTTCAGATTTACTCATGGGTCTGCGCCTAATTTATTGCAAGTATCTATACTGATACTCTCATAATGCGATCCGGCTCTATTAAGCCTGAATCTCACTCAGAGCGTATCGCCATATAATTATGAGTGCCAGAACCACTGATGAATGAATATTTTTCAAGAATGCGTCATCAACAATGTTCTTAATACAAGTATGAAAAGCTTTAATGTCGTGATGACGCAAAACTTTTTTGTATTAAACGGTCGTCGAGCCGCCATTTTCAGTAAGCACCGCCCCTGATGTCCTAAGCCAGACCCCAAAGTCCAAAGTTGGGCCGGCTACAAATTGTATGCTCAAATTACAGATAGCAAAAGACTCTGCACATCGCAGAGGTTTTTGATTTTGTTGCTCAGCGTCATTCCGCTAAATCAACTCCTCAATTTGCAAATGTTCACGCTACCGCCCTCTGGGTGAATTCATCACCAAGCAAACAAATCTCTAAAAAGCCCGATTGGGCAATCGGATGGCGGATGCAAAGCTAGAGAGGACAAAGGTCTAAGTACTCCCACATTGCGTTCATACAACGAACGGTTAGTAAAATAGCGTCGCAACTGCTACAGGTCAAGTTAGCGATTTAACTGCACGAGCAAAATTTGACAACGGATAAACATAGGTTGAACACATGAAGATGTGGATTAAAACGTTCATATTGATGGGTAAGGTGGCGACGGTTACTTTTGCTACTTAAGCATCAATAATTCGGGAAAAGGGCATTTTTTGTGATCGACGCCCTCTGGTGCGATGTTTCCAATTATTAAAGATTGACTAGCATTGTTTGCGAATTTGTAAGAACTCGCGGACATGAGAATATTGTGTCTGGCATTAGCGAATGCACAGGCTACTAAATTCGTAATACCTACAATTTCAGGCAAACCTATTCTCCGTATTTATGGTTGCCACACGACTCTTTCTGACTGTTTCCGGATATCAGGAAAATATATGGTCTTTCAAAAGAGCCAAAAAGATTATTGATGCTGCGCAACCAACATTTGCTGCATATGTTGTTGGACAATTCATAGACGCAATCAATGCCACGAAAAACCCACGTTTTACCCAAAATTACGTGGCCAGAGTTTGCACTTCTTTAAAGAGATATAGGGTATGAATTGATGAGCGCTGTAACCTCCGAAATATTAGATCAGCAAGTTTTAAGGCGCAAAATTATTTTGGACATACTCGAGGAGCAAATCGACACAGGCATCGATACTGGCTGATTCAGTATCAACAAGCAGATCGGGGCTCTTGGGTTTCTCATACGGCGCTGAAACGCCTGTAAAATCTGGAATTTCTCCAGCTCGCGCACGCTTGTAATGTCCCTTAGGATCCCGCGTCTCGCAGGTTTCAAGGTCTGCCACCACAGCGATTTCATGAAAGTTATGGCTCGTGGCCGCGCGTGCCCGGTCGCGGTCACTTTGATAGGGTGAAATGAAAGCGGCTATAATTATCAAGCCAGAGTCGGCCATGAGTGCTGCAACTTCGCTAACGCGCCGGATATTTTCTGTTCTATCCTTAGGCAAGAAACCCAGATCTGAATTTAGACCGCCTCGTACATTATCTCCATCAAGTATGTAAGCATTGAAGCCCTTATCATATAGTGCTCGCTCAAGTTCTACTGCTAAAGTTGATTTCCCAGACCCTGGCAAACCAGTAAACCACAGAACACCACCTTCATGTTGATTACGCTGCGTTCGTTCAGACTTGCTTATGCGGCTTGTAACTTCGACTAAGTTTTGAGATGTGGGGTGAGCAGATTTATTTTTCTTATTCATTTTTGTGCCTAGAAGAAAATTTATGCTTACGAAAAAACTGAGGGTGGAATGGAGTTAATTAGTGTTAGTTGATTTGGATATATTTTTCGATGAGATTAAATTAAACCAGTTAAATTGATTCTATAGATGCATCACTTATTTGTGGACTAATAATATTTTTTGAAATGTTGTAAGAACATAAAATAAGGTCCAAGATAATTCCTTTGCATAACTCTAGTAAACAATATGAAAGCAAATCAACATCTGATTTGCTAACTATTATGGTGACAGATGAGGCGAGCCTATGAATATTTCAATTTTACTTGGCCGAAAAATGTAAGAAACAACTCAAATTTTCATTTTATTCCTATCATATTATGCCTAGAGAGTTTGTCTTACTTTTTAGATTTGCTATTAAGAAGGGGCAGATTTTGCACTAACAACAATACCTGAAACCGCCAGATCTTCGTCGGACACCTCACGTAATGAACGAGCAAGATTTGGGCGAATCTCTTGAACGGTTTTAAGGGCTCTGTTTTTTGTTTTAACAGGAATTTCGTCCCACAAGGCGGGTTTCATCTCTTTTCTTATGCCCGCGAGACGGGTGATCCAAATTTCACCATTCAAGTTACTCTCTTCGAGCCATTCTCTATAGCGATGAATGAGAACACGATTTGGTCGCCCCGACTCACTGGTCATGCGGCGATAAATAAATTCGCTGATTGTGAGATAAGTTAGAGGATGGTGGTTTGGAAACATCCCATGATCTCTCAAATCGACTCGATGGATAAGCCTTCCGCCCGGTTTAAGCGACTCTGCCATGTCACGTAGGGCCCCAATAGGGTCAAATAAATGTTCTAACACTGCTCTTGAGAGTATTACATCATAGTGTTCTTTACGTGAGGCAAAAAATTCTTCAGCGGCCACTCCTGGATGATATCCTAAGCCTTGGAGCGTAATCTCACCAGGATCGCCTAAGAATTGGTTTTCTACACCTTCTTCTGAGCACAACTCACTATATATCTTCCATTGTGCATCGTGATCCCTCTTTGAATAAAATCGATCGATAGCGTCGACCTCTTCCGCACCATGGGTGAGCAGCAGTAGTGCAACCCCAAAGTTGTCTCCGGGGCCGATTTCCGCTATACGACCTTGAAACTTTTGAACCTGACCATAAGCCAAATAGTCGTTATAAACCTTTCGAATATAAGAAATGGAATCATCAGTCGACAATGAACTGTGACGAGTCCCGCTTTCGGTTTCAATGTTACCGCGAGCAATTTGTCTTCCGGTGCGCCAGTCATCGAAAAGATAATACAGGCAGCTGGCAGCAATACTCTTCTTTGCAAGTTTTCTGACGCTCACTGCGTCCATCTCACATTTCCCAATAACAACCAGCCAGGCGAGCGCGTTGCTTAACCAGTGCTAGTACAGCATCGATAGTTGGTGTTGGTTTTTCAGTTAGAACACCCAATTCTTGCACGGCGCCGATAAGCGCATCTATTTCCATTGGTCTTCCACGCTCTAAATCCTGGAGCATGGATGTTTTGTGGGCACCAACGGCCTTGGCTCCTGCGATCCTTTTTTCGATATCAACGGGCAGGTTTACACCTATTGCTTCGGCTATATCTGCGGCCTCGAGCATCATTTCCCGGACCACTGAAATTACCCCATTATCATTGCAGATCTCCACAAGTGTTGCCCCAGTGAGTGCGCTTATTGGATTAAAACTGAGATTACCCCATAGTTTTACCCAAATTTCATCACGTATGCGCGTCCTAACGGGTGCTTTGAAACCACTTTGAATAAGTGCTTTGGATATACACTTGATGCGGTCTGACCGACTGCCATCAGGCTCCCCTAAAGTAAAGCGATCGCCTTCTATATGTTGGATGACACCTGGCTGATAAATCTCAGCAGCAGGATAAACGACACAACCGATGACCCTTTCGGGCCCAATGCCATTCCATTGTTTGCCTCCAGGGTCTACGGCAGAAAGATGTTTATCGGAATGTATGCCCTCGGTCTTATAAAAGTACCACCAAGGCAAACCATTAACTGCGTTGACCACTGTGGTGTTTGGCCCCAAAAGAGGTTGCATGTGCTCAACTAATCCGGGCACTGAATGCGCTTTTAATGTTATGAATACAAAGTCCTGTGATCCGAGTGTTGAGGGGTTGTCAGTAGCTCGAGGATGAGTGATTTTCTGAGATCCATCTCGGATAAGTTTTAGGCCGTTCTCTTGTATAGCGGATAAATGAGGTCCGCGTGCAATCAGGGATACCTCGTGTTCGCCAGCAGCGAGCTCAGCCCCCAAGAATCCGCCAATGGCACCGGCTCCAAAAATACAGATTTTCATTTTCTCAGTCCAAGTTTCTCTGCGAGACCGATGCGCTGCATCTTTCCGGTAGCGCCCTTCGGAATTTCATCAACAAAAATGATTTGTCGAGGAACTTTAAAGTCAGCTAGCTTCGTTGCAGCAAAGTCTTTGATGTCACGTTCGCTTGCATTTGCTCCCTCGACCAATACTATTGCAGCCGCGACTTCCTCCCCGAGTTTTGAGTGGGGCACAGCAAATGTGACCACCTGTGCTACTGCCGAGTGGGCTTGAATGACATTATCGACTTCTAGGGGTGCGATCTTCTCACCTCCGCGATTTATAATTTCCTTTAACCGACCCGTAATTTTGAGAAACCCATCCGGATCAAGCAGGCCCTGGTCTCCGGTGCAAAACCATCCTTCTCTAAAATTATCTTTATTCGCAGCTGGGTTGTTCTCGTAGCCGCTGGTTACATTTGAACCGCGAATTACTATTTCCCCTACGTCGCCTTTCGGTAGTATTTGACCGCCCTCTCCCATTATCTCAACTCGCGGCCCGGCGGCAACGCCAACGCAACCTGGTTTGCGTTGCCCCGGAGGTAACTGATTGCTTGTCATTTGATGAGCTGCCTCTGTCATTCCGTAAGACTCGATCACCGGCGCACCAAAAGTTTCTTCTAGTTCCAGCATGATTGGAGGGGGCAATGATGAGGATGAAGAGCGAATAAAGCGTAACGATATTTTGGCTGTAATCTCCGCATTACGTATGGCTCTAGATAGTATTGCTTGGTGCATTGTTGGTACCGCTGTGTACCAGTTGGGGGCAGCCTCATCGAACCAGCTGAACACTCTTAAAGCATTAAAAGAGGGACAGCAGAATACTGAGCCGCCAGCTGCCACTGATGATAACACAGCTGCGATTAATCCGTGAATATGGAAAAGCGGCATAATATTCATACATCTATCGGAGTTCGATAGTGACAAGGTGTCTCCAATGTGTCTCGCTGAGGCAGTAATATTGACGTGTGACAGCGGGACTATTTTTGGCCGCGAGGTGGTGCCAGAAGTATGTAAAACTAATGCAATATCGTCAGGCTCGGCCATGCCTCCATGGATGGGATTGTTAGTTTGCTCGCCAATAAATGCGAAGGACCCTGCAGGATCGGTTTCGGACCAGGCAATTTCGATTACGTTTATATTGCGCGCTTTGGCAACCTCTATCGCGGGGGAACTGCTATTTTTTTCAACTATCAGTGCCTTGGCGCCAAGATCAGAGAGATAAAAATCATATTCGTCAGCCGTGTAAGCTGGATTAAGTGGTGCAGTTGTAGCGCATGCACCAACTGCTAAAAAAGCCGATGCCATCTCTGGGCCATTTGGTAAAACGATCGCCACCCTATCATTTCTTCCTATGCCGCGCGAATTAAGTGCGGCTGCTGTAATTTCAATATGGTTGCGAAGCTCCTGAAAAGTAGAGCTCGTGCGACCTGGCGCGCTTATGGCTACGTCCTTAGAAAGACCCTTTTCGAGGCATGATAGAATTGTGTTGGTCATAGACTACGTTCCCGAGCAAAAAAATAAATCTAATTTCGAGTGTTTTTCTTGCTCCACTGTTTAAAGAATGATGCAACAAACTAGTTGCCTAGTGCTGACAAATATTTGTCGCTTAGCAGGCTTTTGGATTCAATAAAAAAATTGGGGGCTATTCTGACATCTTGTTAATTTGACGTTGCATTTCGTCAAGTCGTTTACGCAGTTCATGAACTTCTTCGTTTTCTGAATTTTTTTCTCGATTTTTTACTTCTTCTGACGCATTTTTTTGGTCAGTAGTTTGCTCAGAAGTTGAAAACATTTTCAGCGTTTGCTGAAACATAGCGAGATTTTGTTTGCCTATTTCATCGAGTGAACCGAATGGAAATATTTTTCCCATGGTTTCTTGAAAATAGGATTGCAGCTGGTCTTGGTTTTCAGCGAAGGTCTTCATGGAATGCTCTAAGTATTGGGGAATCATCATTCCCTTCATGTTATCTCCGTAAAAGCCAATGATCTGGCGGAGAAATCCAATGGGAAGCAAGTTTTCTCCCTTTGCCTCCTCTTCAACAATT
>MDTD01028787.1_pt1 | contig 49735 bp, 67 predicted proteins | sample 811221 | NCBI WGS metagenome assembly MDTD01 (sample SAMN05326646, study PRJNA326480) | marine metagenome | isolation source: seawater | place: Pacific Ocean: South West | collected 2011 | reverse complement strand
TGCTATAACATCATTGGGATCTCCACCTGTGCCGGCAAATCTTCGTAATAGCAAACTAAACATTGGCATATTTGGTGTATCGCTTTCACTAAAGTAAGCTTCGACCCAATTATTTTTTCCATCTATACCTAAGGTTTCTTCAATGTAACTTTGTTGCTGTTTCTTGTATCCAGGATAAATTACATCAACATAATGTTTTCTTGCATTTGACATTTGGAATAATTGTTCAATACCTGATTCAATTAGATCATCTTTACCACTGGCTAATTTTGCTATGATGTCAAGATCATCCTCAGATAATTCTATTTCATCTTCACCTTCAGGATTGAATCTTTCTGGATCCGCACTTGCTCCTTCTTCTGCATAACGAGGATCAAAATAAATGTTTGCATTACCACCATCTGGCTCACCATCTCCGTCATTATCAGAGCCATCTCCAACAAGCCATATTCTGTCTTCTTTGATGCTTTGCTCAATAAAAGAAACTGGATCTGCACCTGCACTAATATATACTACTGCTTCATTGATAATACCTTTTAACCTTAACGGCCCAATTGGCGAATATTCATCAAAAGGCGGCAAATGTCCATAAAATCTTGCCATTTCTGGATAAGTACGTTCCATTACTTCTACAAATGTGTTGACAGCATCTATGCGTTGTTCTTCAGTTGGTTTTATGAATAGATCTGGTATTGTGCCACCGCTTGCAGTTATAGCCTCACGTAATAAATAATCTTCTAATATAACATCCTTAACTTCTGGATTGATCACTGGTCTACCATCAACCATTTCATTGGTTACTTCATACTGAGCACCATTTTTGTCTGTTACAGCGATAGGTGTATTGTTTTGATCAAATTGTATAGACTTATGTAACAAGTTAGGATTTATACGGCGGATTCTTTTCATATGTGAAATAAAAAGTCTATTGTACAAATCATCTTTGCTTAATTCTTTAACCATATCAATTGACAAATGATTATCTGTTAAATCTAAATATTGCTTTGCTACTTCATCATAATCTTTTGCATTTGCAAGTTTTTGTAATACATCCTCAACACTGTCATCGTCAACAGAAACACGTTTTGAAGTAAATATAGCCCAATAATCATTCTCAAATGCAACAACTAGTTTTTTAGCTAAATCTCTTGCAGTTAATTGATCTATATTTGCTGTATCATTTTGTAAACTTTTTTGTTCTTCTTTTTCTTTATCTTGTTTAGCTTTTTCTGCTGACTTTACACCTAAATCAAACTCATGCATTGCTATGCCAGCAAAATGAATGAACAATGATTTTGGAGTGTTTAAATCTGTTATTTTGTTTGGATTAGGAGTGTTATATGCTGTTGTCAGTTCAATTAATCTTGTGGTATCTGGTATTAAAGTTATTTGTTTTCCAGACATAGTTTTTGCTTTAAACATAGGTGATAATGGGCGTATCAATTCACGAAGTGTGTTAAACAAAATGTCTTTATTCCGTGCCATCAATATTTTAGCAGTGCCATCTTCTAAAAAATTAATTATTTCTTTGGAAGTGGTATTACCTGGTTTAAAGAATTTATCTTTCCACTTTTCTCTTACAATAGGATGTAAAATTGCCCACCATCCTTCTCTTCCAATCCCAGCAATAAATTCTTGAAAACTGCCTATTTTGTCTACATCTTTTATTGATATTCTTCTATCTGTGAAAGCACGTCTAACCGCTTCATAATTTTTTACAGCATTTGCTAGTTTTGTGTTAATTAAAAATCCACGTCTGTCTAACGGAGCTGTTAAAATCTTTGCATCTTCTCTGTTTATAACCCCGTTTATAGTGAGTAGACGAATCCTATCTTCAGGAGCCATATCTTTTATTTGATTGTTTACACTTTTTTGCCATTCGGCTACAGACATTTTTAGGTTATTATCATATATTCCTGTAGTGCCACCAGTCCATGCTTTTTTTGAATTGTCCCAATACTTTCCCTGTGGTCTTTTACCAACGGCAAGGCTGTGTTTTGATAATGCTTTTTGTACTTCTTTGATTAAATCTTTATCAGTAGTATCAGGACCAATATATACATTTATATTCCTGTTACTAGCAAAGGCTCGCAATGCATTTTCTTTAAGTACATCAAAAAGTTTCATTTTATGCCCATTTTTTTGTTCAGAGCATCATATAACCTATCTTTAATGTTACTTGTATCAATATCAGATTTTACTCTTGTTGGCAAGCCTTTATGTTTTGTGCTTGCCATTTTTTTAACATCTGATTTTTTCATATCGCCAGCAACATCGCCTGCCTCTCCGTCTTTAGGCATTTCTCCTTTTTGCATTGCACGTACAATCCCAAAAAATTGTTGCTGTTTTTTACTAACTGCTTTTTCATTTAGTAAAGCTTCTAATGCATCTATTCGACGTTCTAATGCAGAAATACGATCTTCTTCCGCTTCACCTACTAGTTTATCTTTTAATGGATGATCTTGTTCGCCTGTTTTACTTGGTTTACTCATTTTAGGCATAGGATCTTTGCCTTTAGCTTGTCCTTCACTGCCTGTCTTTTGGGTTTCAGTAACCCCTGCAAGTTTTGCAAAGTCATTTACACTATAATTTTTATCCAATTGTAATGAACCTTCAGGTACATCCACACTTTCATTTACAACTGCTAAATTTTCAAGCTTGGGTTCTGGAGCACTGCCACCTGCTTGATCTTGGAGCTTTTTTAAATCGTCTGCGGGATCTGTAGGATCTAACGAAAAAAGTTTGTGTTGTAATGCATTGAAATCCATGTTTTTTCCTTACATTTTTTTCTTTAGCTTGCTATTTAAATTTCCTTTATATGAATCGAATTCTTCATTGGTTAAAACAGGCTTAAAACGCTTTGGTTTTACTGATTCAGGCATCATACCTTTATCCATATTCATTTCATAATCTAAGCTATGATAAACACTATCCATATAATCAGCGGCTTTTGTTATTTTAGATTGTTGCCAACCTTGAATACCTTCTGCTTCTGAAACGTTTTTCATCATTTCGTGTAGTTTTATAGCATATTTTGCAATTTTATACAAATCGCTACGTGCCATTTGAACTTCGTGATCACGTTCCGCCATGTCTGCTAAATCTGCAAGACCTTCGTTTTGCATCATGGCTTTTTTATTCTTTCCATATTTAGGATGTAATTCCATACCTTTTTTACCTCGTCGTATTACATCAGCAAACTTATAACCTTTCCTTTTTAACATCATTGCCTCAGGCTCACTTTTTGCAGTTTTAAACTCTCCAGTTTTGGTATGTATCATTTTTGTTGGATACTCTTGAGTTGTCATACTTTCTCTTGTGGTTTTTTCTGATTTTTTCTTTTCAGCTTTGCTGTATTTGTCTTTTAGTCTACCTAGTTCTTCTTGGCTTGCACCTTCACGACCAGCTTGGGCCGCTTTTTTCATATATTCTTTGCCGTGCTTTTTTACGCCTGTGTAGTACTGTAAACCGCTTTCTTTTGTGGCTTTTTCTGTCATAATTATGCTCCATTAGTATATACTATACTATTTATCAGTCTTTTTTTTCTTTTTCTTTTTTGATGGACCGCCCATTAAATTATCATTGGTATCTAAAGCATTTTTAAAAGTATTATCATTTCTTTTTATTAAACCTCCAACAGGAGCAACTACAGAAGCAATGCTACTTGCGGTTGTTTCTTTCACTATATCTTTAATTTTCATTTTGTTATCTCCTGTATAAATTTAAATTCTACTCCGTGTCCAATTACACAATATGTATTGTAAGGTGCTTTATGATATTCTAATACCGTAAATGTTCCAGTTTCTAAATTTGCATACAATGCCCAAGGTAGCACAGGTCTATCTGTTGATATTCCGTTATTTTCATCAGGGTCTTTTACAGGTGTAAGCTGATTAGCAACTCCTAATAAGACTTCTCCTTTTGAAGCCATTGCAGAAAAAGTTTCTTGCTCATTAGCACATATTACAGGTTTGTTATTCCATTCAGCGGCATGAACAGGGTGACAACTTGTTAATACTATAATTATTGCTAATATAATTTTGTTCATCTTGTATCTCCTGGCATGACTGCTTGTTTAATTGCAGATGCAGTTCTTTCAAATTTATGATCTTTGTATTTGAATCCTATTCCACCTGCCTCTTCCCATGCATTTATATTTACACCATAATCGTCTATTAGTATATTAGGTGATCCATCTTTATTTTGGGCAAATTTATCTTTTTTATGTGTAATATATACTTTCTTAGGCGGAAAAAAGTTTAAGTTTCTTCTTATCCATTCACGTTTGTGCGGTTCAGAATTTGGATCATCTGGTAATGGTGAAGAACAAATATTGTAACTTCCTTTGACTTTTTTTACTAATTTTAATAATTGCATTGCTTGAGGAAGTAATGGTAGTTTTAACCAAAATTCATCAGTATCTCTTATTCTTTGCAGTGCATCATCGATACTATGTTGTTTGTTTATTTGTGACCAGTGACTTACTTTCATTATTTTTGCCCATTCACCAAAAAAGTCTGCCAGTACACCATCCATATCAATATAAATTTCTGAATTCGGATTTAGTGAATATGCTTCATGTAAATTTATACAGTTAATTTGTTGCATTATTGACGACTTGCCTAAGGTTAACAATACATTTCTTTTTTCTTTTAGTTCATCAGGCAAAATATCATATGCTTGTTGTCTTAAAGATGCATTGCCTCTGGTCATTACTTTGAGTAATTCGGCTTTTTCTTTATGGTAAACTTTTGCAAATTTAGGATCATTTTGTGCAATATCTTTTCCATTGCTTATTAAGTCTGCATATTTTATAGTCTGTGCTTGAGCACTTACACCTGCTAATTTATCTCTATCTATTGCTTTTCGTGTTGCTCTATTTCCATCTTCTGGTTTGCTTACATCAGTTAATTCAACAACTAACTTTGCAATCACAGGACCAAATTCATTTCGTATATCTTCTTCTGTTATTTCAGTATCTTCAATTGTATCATGCAAAAGAGCCGCGGCTTGCATCTCAATAGTGCCACCTGCACTTTTAACTATGTTACGAACTTCATCTAAATGCACATAGTATGGGTCACCTGTATACTTTCTTTTATGCTCTTTGTGTGCATTTTGTGCAAATAATTCTGCTCTGTGAATAACATCATCTTTTGGTTTATCTGTAACAGTTTTTGCACCAATGGCAGTACCAATTGCCACTGCTCCTTTGACAATAGTTTTGACAATGTCTATAAGTGCTTCAGGTCCACCGCCTGGTGGCATTCTATTCAATGCTTCAATAATTATTTCTTTAGCTTTTTTTGCTCCTTTACTCTTTGCAAGAGCTGTAAAAATAGCTACGACAGCAGGCCATAGTTGAATACCTTCGTTAATTTTTACTGATTCTGCTAAACCTAAATTAAATAAAACATTAGTGCTTTTACCTTTTACTTTCTTACTTAATGTTGGCGGCCTTCCATCTTTATCAACTTTATTACCAAATTTAGCGGCTTGTTTAGTTATTTCATTAGGCCCAACATCAGGAGTTGTGTTAACGCCTTTAACAATTCTACCTACACCCTCATTTAGGTTATTTAAAAGCTGATCTTTACTTGCAGTAAAATTACTTTGCTTCCATTTATTTCTAAGATCTTTTAATGTTTGTCCTAGTTGCGGACCTGGCTTTATTCCTTTAGAAATTAGATCATTGCCTGTTACTGGAAATTCTGGTGCCCTAAATTGTTCAATATGTTTTATCATATCCTTTTGATCTTTGAGTATTGCAAGTTTTTGTAACATATTTCTATCTACTTTGTCAACCATTTTTTCCGAATACCATTTTTGATCAACATTTTTATCTTTATATGCGTGTAAAAATATAAGTAAATTATATTCTTCGTTGCTCATTTTCCAAATTTTTCCTATAGCTGGATTTTTTACTATTCTTGCCAAGTTAATTATTGCATCTTGTTTATCTACAACTGTGTTAATATCTTTTACATCTAATTTAATAGTTTTATTGACACCTGTTTTTTCCATATGATCTAAAATATTTGCAATATTTTCTCCGCCAAGTAATTTTTCTACTTCCTGCCACACTCTTTCTACACTAACTTTGGATAACCCTGATACATTGTTTTTAATTGCCAATAGTGTATCTTTATCAAAATCAGGATTTTTAATTCTACCTTGAAATCTAAAATATCTTAGTATTCGCAAATAATCTTCTTTAATTCTTTCCTCAGGATCTCCTACAAATTTACTTACTTTATTTTGTAAGTCATCCATGCCTCCAAAATAATCATAAATTTTGCCATCTAAATCCATACTCATAGCATTGTATGTCAAGTCTCTACGTTTAGCATCTTCTTCCCAAGATTTTACAAATTGTACCGACGCACGTCTGCCATCTGTTTCAACATCCGCTCTTAGTGTTGTTATTTCAAAAGGCTCATTATTTAAAACTGCTGTAATAGTACCATGTTCTATACCTGTAGGAATATGTTTTATTCCTGCTTTGCCTAATACATCCATCATTTCTTTTGGAGTTGCATCTGTGGCTAGATCTATGTCCTTAGGATCTTTTTGAAGTAAAATATCACGTACAGCACCACCAACTATTCTTATTTCAAAGCCAGCTTTTTTGAATATTTTATCCAAATTTTCCAACTCAGATGTAGGCTCATAATTTGCTACATCTTCTATGACTTGTTGGATTTTCATACAGGTTTCTCTCCAGTTAAATGCGGCTGAGAAAACCAAAGTTTAAACCATTCTTCTGTTCCAGGCTGTATTTTCTTTTTACGTTGTATGCGAGCTTTTTCAGTACCAGTTATGCTAATATTTTCTATAGTATAAGGAGTGTATCCTGTAAACTTATTACGAATACCTGCTAGGTGCTGTAAATCTTTTATATCCATGTTAGCCTCCGTTTGCGTGGATAGCCGCCATGTGCTTTTTATACTTTTTTGTACCTTTTTTGTGTGGGCTCTTACCCTCATTTGCTTTTATAGTATTTTTCATTAGTGCATCATGATTTTTTTCTGCATATTTACTTGCACTTTTTTCACTATAGAATACTTCTACTATATGACCATCATGATTATATACTGCCCAAAATGCTTTGCCATTATCGTCTTTATGTTTAACAACATGACTAAATGAGTCATGTCCATGTTTAGGATCATATGCTTCTTTAATATCTTCTTGTTCATCTTTTATTAATTCATCTACTAAAGTATACATATCTGCTTTACTAATGATATCTTCTGGCTTATGTTTTATGCCGAATTTTGCACAATAATTTTTTAAGCCGTTATGCACCATGTCATTTAAACATTGTTTATCATTAGTTTGTTTGTACTGATCCATTGCAGGAAAAAAAGCTTTCCTGTAGAACATTGGATCATTACGCATATAAATTTTCAAATCTTCTTTGACATCATAATTAGGTTTTGGATATATTTCTTTAGGTATATCCATATTGTGAAATTCATTGATTTTTACCATTTTCTACAACTCCAATAACGTGCTTTATGTCGTGGACCTGGATTATCACAGTTGTGTCTTGCTCTAAAACTTCTACGTCTTGCAGGATTTGACTTTTTTATTTTTGTTCCTTTTTGACCAAAGTTTACTTTGACTACATTACCTTTTGGATTCTTGACATAAACTTTAAATTTTTTTACATCTCCTGCCATTGGCTTTCCAAGCTTAACTTTGCGTCCTTGATATTCTGCTTCATCAACAATATCATCATCATTATAGTATAGTACACCGAAATTCCTATAAAAATCATCATCATCGTCAAAAACAAGTTCCTCAGAAAAATCAAAATCGTTTAGTTCATTTAATTTCATGATGAGCCTCCAATATATTGCTTTATAAATTTTTTATGCACCTGTTTTCCTACCATTCTTTCGGCGGCTTTTGGGTCTATTTTATATTTGGCGTACCAGGCTTTAAATTGAGGATCGCCTGTAAATTGGCGTTTGAACCACGCATTAACACCTTCATCAATTTCTATCATTTTCATAACAATATCCTAATTAAGTATTATAACTATTTATCAGGATACACCAAACGTTCTACTCTTTGTAGATTATCACCTATTATCATCTGTGCAATTAAAAGTGTCTTTTTATCTCTTACGTAAAAATAATAACCTTTTACCCATGTTTCTGCTAAAACATTTTCCCTTGCAGTATCACCAATTTTTGCTAGATGTGGATTAGCGTCTATCCATCTTATCAGTGCTGATATACCAAGTTTTTTTCCTAATGTGCATTTATATTCATATTTAGGTGGTGAATTAACAAGTATTACGTTTTTTTCTGATGTTAGTAAATTAATATTTTCAGGACTTGGTTCATAAAACTGTATTCCCGGATGTTTTAACTTATTTGACAATTTAACCACAAACGTTCTATCATTACTGTAAATTGTTAATTCTCCTCTATGACATCTTACCATATAATCTTCTTTGTTTTTTAAATGTCTGTATATCATAATTGCATCATAGTAATGCTCAACAGGAATTGAAACAGTGTATTTTTGATTCACATATGGTATGTTTATATTATTTTTTGATTTGTCATGATGTGTATGAGCAATATCTAGTTTTTTCCTTGTGTAACTTAAACTAGAATCTTTTTGGAATTCTGTCCTAAAATAACCTGCACACTGATTAGGTATAACTAATTTGTATAGATATTTGTTATAATGTAAACGTTTTGTATCAAACAACTTCATTTTGTTTTATTTGACAATCCAATTTTAATTTTTTATCTTTGAAATCTATTATAACTTTTCCACCATTTTTTAATTCACCAAACAGCATTTTTTTACTTAGGGGACGCTTAATATCCTGATCTATAACACGTTGTAAAGGTCTTGCACCCATTTTAGGATTAAAGCCTTTATCTACAAGATAATCTAATGCTTCGTCTGTTACAGATATATCAATCTGTTTTTCTTGTACTTGTTTTTTAAGTTCTAGCAAAAACTTTCCAACAATTTTCATCATAACAGGTTTATCAAGTTTACCAAATGTAATTATACCATCAAGTCTATTCCTAAACTCAGGAGGAAAGAATTTTTTGAAATCAGTATCTTCATAATCTTTATCTAAATCTTCTCCAAATCCTATTGCATTTTTTTCTGCATCTCTTGCACCTAAATTTGTAGTAAGTATTAAAATACAATTTCTTGCATCAGCTTCTTTACTATTACTTCCTGTAATTTTACCATTATCCATTAATTGTAATAAAATATTACTTACATCAGGATGAGCTTTTTCTATTTCGTCAAGTAGTAAAACACAATTAGGATGCTCTTGTAGTTTTATTATAAGTTGTCCAGCATCATCTTCAAATCCTACATATCCTGGAGGAGCACCTATTAGTTTTGCTACACTATGTTTTTCTTGATATTCACTCATATCAAATCTAACAAGTTTTACACCCATATGGTGTGCTAATTGTTTTGATAATTCTGTTTTACCAACACCTGTAGGACCCATAAAAACAAAACTTCCAATTGGCTTATCTTCATTTTTAAGTCCAGCTTGTGCAACTAAAATTTTATCAACAATATCTTCTACGGCTTTATCCTGCCCAAATACAGAACTCTTCAAATTAGAGTCAAGATTAACTAAGTTTTCACTTTCTTTTTCTTTTACCTGTTCTTCAGGTAGATCAATCATTTTTGCTAATTCAAATTGTATACTATCTTCTGTAACAACTTTATTTTCTAATTGATTTTTTACCTTAAACCTACTACAAGCAACATCGATCAAATCTATTGCTTTATCTGGTAATTTTTTTTCTGGTTGATATTTTATACTTAAATTTACTGCCGCATTTATTGCTTCATTTGTAATCTTTGTATTATGATAACTTTCATAATATTGTTTTATTCCTTGAAGTATCTTTATAGTGTTTTCCTTAGAAGGTTCGTCAATGCTTACTCTTTGAAATCTACGCATTAAAGCTCTATCAGATTCAAAATGTTTTCTGTATTCTTCCCAAGTGGTGCTTGCAACCACTTTCAAATTACCTTTTGCAAGTGCAGGCTTTAACAGATTAGCTAAGTCGTTACTTGCACCTTGTCCGCCGGCTCCTGCACCACTAATCATATGAGCTTCATCAATAAACATAATAGTTTTGCCCTTTGTTTGCAAAGCTTGTATAACTAATTTAAATCTTTCTTCAAAATCTCCTCTATACTTACTTCCCGCTAAAAGACTTCCTATATCAAGGGTATAAACATTATATTCTTTTAAAAAATCTGGCACCGTTTCGTTAACAATTTTGTATGCCAATCCTTCAGCAATAGCAGTTTTACCTACTCCTGGATCGCCTACCATTAACACATTTGATTTCGTGCGCCTTCCTAATGCTAGTGCTAATTTTTCAAGTTCATCACTTCTCCCTATAATTGGGTCAATTTTATTTGCTTTTACCTCTGCATTTAAATCTTTTGTAAATTCTCTAAGTGCTCTGTTTGCAATACCAGCATTTTCTCTTGGATCTTCAACTCTTGCATCTAGTTCTGTACTAACATAATCTGCAAACTGTTGTTTTACTATTCCAGCCTGTTGTGTTACAAAGTATGCATAGCTTTTCTTTTCACTTAATATAGAAAGAAAAACATCAGCTATTTGTATATCATTTCTCATACTGAAAAGGACTTGTGTAAATGCTCTATTTAATACACGTTCTACAGTTTGTGTTTTTATAGGTTTGTAATCAGTTTTCTTATCTGTTATTGTAATATTTTTTAATTTATTTTTTAGATAATGCTCAAGATTTTTCTTCATAAAATCTATATCTGTGCCGTAGCCAGACACTATGTCTGCAAAACTAGTTTCACAAAGCATGGCATATAATAAATGTTCTAATGTAACATACTCATGTTGTAATTTTATTGCGTCTTTTACTACTTTATCAAAAACTGCTTGTAATGTTTTAGACGGTTCTACCATTTACTTTCCTTTTTAATTTTTTCTTTCTTTTCTTTTCAGCAAAATCTAATTTAAATTTAGATACTCTGTTTATAAATTGAATACCGTGCAAATGATCGTATTCATGTAAAAATATTCTTGCGTCAATATCATCAAATTTAGTTTCAACGTGTATCACTGTTTTTAAATCAGGTGTTAATGTATCAAATTCAACCATACAGCTAATAGGACGTTTCACTCTAAGAAATAAATCTGGATGACTCAAACAACCCTCAATTCCTAGTTCCTGTTCTTTACTTAGCCCTTTTACAACCGGATTAATAACTACAGTATTTGATCCATACTCTTTATTTAAGAGTGCTTTCATTACAAAAATTTGACCATTAAAACCTACTTGATTTGCACTTAGCCCTAATCCACTATTTTTGTTCATAATTTCTAACATATCTATTGCCACAGGAGCAGGATGTAAATCCTCTAATGGATATGGTTTTACAGGATTTTCCAACATTACGTTAGGAGCGATTATTAGTTTCATCATAAAGTTTTTTAACCTTTTTCAAGTGATCCCAGTCTTCAATTGTAGGTGTTACACCTTTTATTTCCACGTATAAGTTGCCAGTTTTGTTTGTTCTGTAATCGCGGATACCATAGCCCGCTATACTCATAATTGTGCCTGGATTTGTGCCTTTAGGTATTTTTAGTTTTATGCTTTTTTTATCTAATGTTTCTAGATCTATTTCTGTGCCTAATATAAGTTGTAATACATTTATACTACATTTTGTGCGTAAATGCAACCTATCTCTTTCAAATTTTGGATGATTTAACACAATTATTTTTGCATTTAAATTTCCTCTTGGTAGGTTTGGGTTTATATTTTCTCCTAATCCTTTAACTTGGAATATTTGTCCATTTTCTATACCACTAGGTATATTTAGATTTGCTACAGCTTGTTCACCAGATCTTAAAGTATATCTTCCTAATATATTTTTTCCATGCATTACATCTTCAAGATCAATTCTTACTGAAATGTTTACATCTGGGTTTGTCCTTATTGGTCTACCACCTCCAAAAAAAGCACTGAAAATATCATTCATATTACCAGTGTTGAATTTAATTTCTGGCTGAGGATTATCGTATTGTTGTTTTTTTGCAGGGTCTTTTAAAGTTTCATACGCTTCATTAATTTTAGCAAACTTGTTTCCATCACCTCCGTGATCTGGATGATGCTTCATAGCTAATTTCTTGTAAGCTTTTTTAATATCCTCTGGAGGAGAATTTTTATTCACACCAAGTATGTTGTAGTATTCCATACTATTACTTAGCGGATACTATTTTATTTTTTACTAGTTCCGGCATAAAGACCAAACCATGCCGCTCCTGCACCAACTACAACACTTATAAGCCCTGACTGTTCTAGTGTTGGGTCAGGCAATTCCATATACCAAATAACACATTTATACAACAAGTAAATGTATGTCGAAATAAAGATACGTGGAAAGATTCTCCAAGCATCTACAGCCCTTGCCAGATGTATTACTTTAACATAAGGATTTGGTCCTAAGTCTTTTACACTAGTATCTACTTCTAAATCTAGCTTAACTTTTTTTGTTGCACCTTCACTACTTGCTGGTACTACAACTTCAGCATCAGCTTTTGGTTCTGTTGAAGCTTCTAAATCTTCAAGTTTTTTTCTTGGCATTTTTACCCTCCAATTTTTTAAGTCTGCCCTCAATTTCATCTATCTTGTTTGTTATCTTAGGATATTTTTTACGCCAAGCATCTTCTGGTTGTTCTAACCATGTTAAGCCCCAGCGTTCTACAAGATAATCTATAATACGGTCTATTTTAGCATAACCCCATAAGCCAATACGTGTAGTGCTTATGTAAGCTACAAATATTGCTCCAAATAACGATCCGGCTAATGCAGTGTAAATCCACAACCGATCACTAGCCATTCTTTCAATCATTTCCCACATAGTTTTGCCCTTTATGACTATGTATTTATTCTAAATCCTTTTCTATAATGACTGCATTATCTAGTGCCTGTTCTGCTTCAGAATAATAGCCTTCGTAAGCCGCAATTATTGCTTGTTGCTGTTGTACAAGTGCTCTTATATCTGAGAAATTTAATCCTAAATTTCCATACCCTTCTCCAGTTAAGGCATAAAGGGCAAATGCTTTACCTTCCTTTTTAAGTTTTTCTATTACAGCATCAACATTGCCTTCGTTTAACACAATCCACTCAACTTTTCGCATATTAAGTTCATCAACTGGAGGTAATGTTAGTTCTGGTTTGTCAACTGGCTTAGTTGATAATTCAATCTCTTTTGGTTTGGCTGAGCAAGCCACGAGACTTATAATCATCATAAAGCCAAGGACACTCTTTATTAAAAGCGATGCCATTTTCTGCCGTCCTTTCTTTTTGGTTTAGTTCCGCGCCAGATAAAAGTTCGAAACATCTTCCAGCATTTACAGTTCCTCTATTTACTGCACGTTCTATACCTTCTGCATTTGCAATAGCGGCCGCAGTTAAGTCGATTTCTTGTAATTTATCTGCAAGTTGTCGATTTTGTCTACGAATAGCCGAATATTGCTCATTTAAAGTTGCAAGTTCGCTAGAAGCTTTTGCATAGTCTAGTTCTAGCGAACTTATTGTTTGTTCGTTAAGTTCTACGGCGGTATTTAATTTAGCATTATTTTCTGTAAGTATAGCTAATTTTGCCTGTGTATCATTGTAATACCAATAACCAATACCACCAGCTCCTAATAATGGTACAAAAAATACTATTGCTAATCGAGAACCCATACCGCCTACCCTAGTAACTTTCCCAATGTTTTAGGCCCAACAATACCGTCAGCAACAAGTCCGTTTGAACTTTGCCATTCTTTTACGATACGTGCAGTGCCTGGACCAAAGATTCCATCAGCAGGAGAAATATCTAGTTTTTCTTGTACTTCTGCTACTAACGGACCACGTGATCCTTGTCTAATTGTTTGATTGTAGTCTGTTTCAGGTTCTTCAAAATCACCACCAAAAACATCAAGAGCATGAATATAATGCTTTTTACGATCATCTAAACCAATTGTTCCGCCGTTTATGCGTTTTGTCATACCAACAATATCTTGATTATCGCAATACTTGTTTATATTATTTGTATCCCAAAACCAGCAGGCTGAATCAAGAGCCCCTTTTTTTGTGCGAACATAATCTACTGCTTCTTCTGGTGACATTTCTACAGCTTTTCCAAATTGTGTATAATTGTATCTACCAGTAAGTTGTAAAATACCTCCACCTCTAAAACGCCAGCCATCTCCAGATTCGGTATCACCGTTATCCATGCGATTAGCATATATAACATTTGCAATCATTTCAGGTTTTCTATGATAAGTATTTGCATCTCTTCCAGCCCGTCTAAAGTATTTTGGAAAAATGGTATTCAAAGCTTTGGCACTATAATTTAAGTTTTCACTTAACACTCTAAAGCCGCCGGATTCGTGTCCACATTGTGCAATAAATCCTGCAACACGTTCTACAGTATCCACTCCCCATAATGGTAAGATTTCACACATTGCTTCGTACCAATCTTTCCAGTCGTCTCTGTGGATAAGCTCTTCAGCCATCCACTCTTCAAAATCAAATTTAAAATGTTCTTTACCCATTTTGTTTCTCCTTGCAATTATCACAGCGACATCCGTCACAAATTTTTATTATATATATCCTACCATCGTAATCTTTTTCTTCACGATTTGCAGGAATTCCACAATGGGATTGATGTCCGCAATTTTGACAATAGGTTTGCATTATACATCTATTTATTGAATTATTCTAGCGTGTTTAGGCTCTTTTGACAACTAATGTGGATCCATTATTCTCTAGTAGTAACTTATCACCATACTTACTAATGCTGTATTCGCCAAGATATTTTGTTAAAAATAAAATTTCAGGAAAAGCATTAACATCAAATGTTTCATTAATATTTTCCATAATTTTATCATTTGTATCAAAATCTATTATTTGCATATGTATTACATCAGCAAAAGGTTTCTTTATAAAAATTGTTTCATTTATAAATTCTAAAGTTTCTATAGGTGTTTTAGAAAAAAACTTCTCTGCATTTTCAGATATAGGATTTTTTGTTAATACATAAGTATTTGCATCAATAGGCACCATTTCCTGTAAGTTATCTATATTTGCTTCTCTACTTGTAAAATCTTTATGATATCTAAATTTAAAGCTTTCCATTTTAGAAAGTTTTCCAATACCATAAAGCATTTCCATAATGTTATCGTTTACCTTTCTATTTCTTTCAATTTCAACAAAAACTTTATATGTACCTTGATCTAGTTCACTTACTGTGCTATCTGCATCTAAAACAAAATTATAAGACTTTTCTATAAAGTCTACTAAATCATTTGCGGCATTTTGTTCTTTTAAGCTGAAACTAACAACTACAATATCTTCATCATCGCCCATTTTACTTTTGAAGCTATCTACTTCAAAAACTGGCAAAACTAAGTCTATTAAATCACCTTGTTGTAATCCCATTAGACAACTGGCTCCTCTACTGGTGGTGCTGTATCTGCGGCCGGAGGTGCAGGAGCAACAGTTGGTGATGCACTAGGATCAATTTCTTCACTTGAATAAGCATTTTTATCACCACTATAAATGTCTAACATCAATGACTTTGGAATAGCTATATGTACAAGCCAAACCGGTAATTTATCTAGTTTTCCTTTTTTTGTTCCAGGTCTAATATCACTTGGTTTTCTAATTTGTCTAGCTTTTATTATAAAACTTTTTTCATAACCAACTTTGCAGTCATAATCTGCTAAAATTTTTCCTCCAGCAGGATCAGGCATTTTTTTACGTGGCCACATAAAACTACATTTTACCCAATGTCTTTTTATAATAGGACCTTGAACTAATTCACCATTTTCCCAATTATCAAAAACATACAATCCGAGATTATCTATCACTCTTTCAAAATCTTTTAGTATATGAAATGCTTTGTCATTTTCATGTATATTTTGTAAAGTTTTGATAACGTCTAAAGTATCTAAATTAGCCATAGTTATTCCTCGCTTTAGTATATTTATCTTTAAAAAAATTTTCTAGTTACAGTTTCCAAAATGCGTAGTTAATGATTCTCTCATGAAAGTAAATACATTGGCGGGTGTAACCTGCTCAGGTAACACTTGCGTAATTCCATAATAAGGAGACACTTAATGGGTGCAAAAGCTAGAGCCAAAAGGCAAGCAAGCAACAATGTTGTAAAATTTAATAATTATCTTCTTCCAAAAAAGAACAAAAATATTGATATTATACCTAGAAATCGCAACCAAGAGTCTTATACATTATCATTACTTAACCAATCAAAAAGTATTGTTTTTGGTATAGGACCTGCTGGAACAGGTAAGACTTTACTTGCGTGTCAAGCGGCGGTAAAGAGTTTTTTAGAAAATGATATTAGTAAAATTATTGTAACTCGTCCTGCAGTGAGCACAGATGAAGATCTTGGATTTTTACCAGGAACTTTAGAACAAAAAATGGCACCGTGGACAAGACCAATATTTGATGTTCTTAGAGAATACTTTTATTCAGGTGAAATTGAAAGTATGATTAGAGAAGGAATAATAGAAATATCACCTTTAGCATATATGAGAGGACGAACTTTTAAACGTGCTTTTATTATTGCAGATGAAATGCAAAATGCTACGCCAAATCAAATGAAAATGTTACTTACTAGAATTGGAATGTATTCAAAAATGGCTGTGACAGGTGACCTAGCTCAAGCTGATAGACTTAACGATAACGGACTTATCGATTTTGTAAATCAAATTAAAAGGAAAGATACTAAGCATATTGACGTATGTTACTTCAAAAAAGAAGATATCGAACGTCATGAAGCAGTAAAAGAGGTTTTGGAAATTTATGGAGACTTAGTTTAAATGGTTGCTATGCTTGTAGCATAGCAACTAAACCTTCGTTATATGTATGATACGTAATAGTATCAGACTGCACTTTGCCAGGTGGCCAGTCGTAACTCATGTAGCACTTGTAGTATTTTTGTAGCCATACAAATTTTTGTGATTTTGTTTTTACAGGAAACCAAGCAAATTTTAATTGCCAATCGCATTTATAACCAATATTGCCAATTATAGCACTAATATGTTTCACATACTATCCACAAGTGGAAATATTTTTGCTATAACTTCTGCACAAGCTTTTGCAATCTCCATATGTTCCTTTTGAGTCCCATTTGCACTTCTTAGATCTATATAATGCACCCAACTACGTATTGTACCATTCATATAAAGTCGTGTTTTTGTAAGTCCTTCTGGTAATACTTTCCTTGCTACTTCTTTAGCAATACCATTTGCAATAGCCCAATCATATGCTTTTCCTGCTGTATAACATACATCTTGTTGAAGTTCTTCCCATTTATTAATTAGTTCACCCATACCTTCTTCGCCTAGATCAATTTCAATTGAGTTTTGGCGATTTTTTGTATCTTGTAATCTAGCTTCACTTGTTATGAAAACATTATCCATATCTTTTGGATTTGCATACCGCTGACTAAATTCTTGAAATGCAAAACTTCTATGCCTTACAATTTGATGGGCTATATCTCTTGTTGTTTCTATTTCTAAAACTGCATTTACCATCTCTAATGGAGACCAATGCTGGTGCTTAATTAAGTATTTTATTAACCGTTCACTTGTTTCTGTGTTTATTTGTGCGGCAGGATTTGACACCTTTGCACAAAAAGCAATCAATTCTTGTAAATCTTTTAATCCTTCAGCTTCAAATTCTTCTGTGGCTTTTGAGTAGCTTATTAAACGAACGGCCATTGTTTTTCTCCTCCTTTGAGTATTTTAAGTCTTTCTTGTATAAAACTTATTGTGGTATGTATATGTCCTGTATCGTGTTCTTGAATTAGAGTTTTATAATATTCAAGTTCTTCTTCAAGCACATTGATACGCATAAGATCATTAATAAGTTTTGTGTTTTTACTAATCTCCACGTCCGGGCTCCTCTGAAAAATGTTCCATTTTGTTTTCTACTCCGTGCCATTGCTCTGCGTCTTCTGGTACATCTTCAGGACGCATTTCTGTTATATTTGGCCAAATATCTGCATATTTTTGATTAAAATCAACCCATTGTTCCATGCCTTCTGCTGTGTCAGGTCTTATAGCATCTGCAGGACATTCAGGCTCACATACTCCGCAATCTATACACTCTTGAGGATTAATCACCAGCATATTTTCACCTTCATAAAAACAATCTACCGGACAAACCTCTACACAATCCATATGTTTACATTTGATACATTGATCATTTACTACGTATGTCATAAATTCCCTAGCCGTATCAATGTAGCGGCTAGGTTTATTTCTGGATCTACAACCAATGTATGATCAACTAAGCCTTGTTTAATAATTAACACTGCTTTATCTTGTTTTTCGTCATCTCCAAAAATGTCAATATTATCATACATCCATCTGTATACTTCTTCCATTTCCTCTGCCCTAATTGTTCCACAAAGAAGTTTTCTTGCTTTTTCTATTTTGCCCGCTTTAAATAGTTCAACCATTTCAAGTTTCCAGTCGCTTTCTCCTGTATCTCCTTCATTTGGTTTAAGTAAACTACTATCTTGTACATTCATTTGCACTGTGTTTATACACTTTCGCAAGTCAGGATATGTTGCTTTAACATATGTATCTAAAGTATCTAAGTCTGGCGTTACACCTTCAGAGATAAGTATTTCTGCCACTCTTGCAGTAAATTCAGTTTGATCTATTTTTGCAATATGAAAACCTTGACATCTACTATGTATTGCTGGAATAATTCTATTAGGATAATTGCAAGTCAATATAAATCTTGCAGTTGTATGATATTCTTCCATAACACCACGTAGTGCCGCTTGTGCATTTGGTGAAAGATAATCTGCCTCATCTAGTAATACAACTTTGAAATCTCCAAATGGAATCATTTGTACAAATGCAACAATTTTATCTCGCACATCATCAACACTATTAGTACGACTTGCATTTATTTCTAGTATATCTAATGGATTAATATCAAGCTCATTGAACAGTAGTTTTGCAAGTGTTGTTTTACCAATACCAGCATTTCCACTGAATAACAAATGAGGAATAGTTCTGTCTTTTATCCAAGTGTTAACTTGATTTCTTTGTGCATCATCACGAAATACATAACCATCAACTGTTTTTGGTCGATATTTTTCTACCCATAAATCTTTCATTTATTTAATTCCTCTACCAGTTCTTGTAAAGTTTCTATAAATTTATATACCACAGCCTTTTTATTACTTTCATTCATATTGGATTTGACAGCTTCTAATAACTTAGGATACTGTCTGTTTAGTTTGGTATTAACTTTCATTAATCTAGACCCATATTGCTACGATATTCGTCTTTAAGATCCTGGCTTGGATCATAAGCTCCTCCTGTGCCATCTACACCAAAATTACAGCCTGCTACAATGAATAAGCCAAGCATTACAAGATATGAGAAATATTTTAAAAATTTTAAAAATAGATCATATGCTTCAGTTGCTTGTTCTTGTGCAACTTTTTTTACATCATCATTCATGCTCGCCGCCTGGATCATTTGAATCCAGTGTTACTTTTTCTCCATTTACCCACATATTTTGTCTGGCTCTTGGAAAACTGTGGTAACCTTCTTTCAATGAAAATTTTGACATAGTTTCATTGAGAGCATCTGGTCTCTTGTCAGCTTCATTAAAAATAATTGCAGTGATAAAAATACCACTTATAATAACAATGTGTACAACTGCACTTATTCCAAATGCAGTAAAACTATCTACTATTGCAATACCAAAAATGGCACTCCACATAAAACCTAATATAGAAAACAACATATGTCCAACTCTTGGATCAAGTTTTCGTAGTGGTGAATGTTCAATTGTCATAATACCATTCCAACTATCTCTTAAAACAATCCAAATTGCAATTGGTGGAAATGCTTTCCAACTGTCCTTATTGCTCATTTTTTACTCCTTTTAGTTCTTCATTAATATATCTGTTTAATTCGTGATCTGAAACATTTTCTGGGATTTCATTTTTATAAAATAATTTATAAGAATCACTACCATATTTACCAATTCCATAAAGCATTGTAGCATCTTCTCCATCCCAAGTCAAGTAATCTTTACTCATTTGTTTCAAACGTGTATATCTAAGATTTACCATACCTAATGGTTTTAGAATAATTTTTAACAAACTTGGAGCAGTTTTTAAAAAAGATTCTGGAGTTGGACAATTTTCAAATAACTCAGGTAACACACGTTTAACTTGATGTCTACTTGTTTGATTTAAACAAATTACACCAACCATATGTTGCCAAACAGACTTAACTTGTTGTTGAACCATCAAATCTTCTCTCATGTAATTAGCCATGAATTAAATTACTCCATAATTTTAGTTTATCTTTTTTAACATCAGCACGATCGTGTATTTCTCTCCAATTGGTAATTTCATGTCCAACCATTAATTCTATCATACAAAATACATCACCAACTTCTTCAACAAATTTTATACGTTGATCTTCTTCTATATCTGAGATGTTTTTGTATTTACGTAGCATTTTACTACATCTTTGTGTAAGTTCGCCACATTCTTCTGCCGTAATAATCATTAATTGTTGATAGGTATTTATAGGACTATCTATCATTTGCTTCCTTTAAAATAATTTTACGCCCTTCGACGCCAATTTGTGAATCTAAAATATTTTTTACTTTTTCTAACATTGCACAACCTAACATTAATATATCATTTTTGTTATCGCACATCATTATTTGTTTATCTATAGGTTCGCATAATTCTGCCATGCGTTGTTTTATTGAATCTTCATTACTTTGCAATTGATAATTCCTTATATGCTATTTGTACACCTTTAGCCTGAAAATATGCATCAGCTAAAGCATTATGTAAATCACTTTGCATAGATTTACGAGGATCTACTTTGCACATACTAAACAATGTTCTACTATCTCTTATTTGCCAGAACTGCCAAGGAATACTTCGTTTGTTTTGCCTTAGCATATCTTCCATAATAGAAACATCAAATCCATATCCATGACCCCATAATACATCTACACCTACCATCCATTTTGGTAGTAAGTCTAAAAAAGTGTTAATATGTACACGACCTTCTGTACCAAATGCTTCATCTTGTATTTTTTGGCTTTGTTTTCCCCACCAAGCAATAGTTTCGTCATTGACACTTCTATCTTGTGAGTCTATATCTAACTTATAGTAAAATTCACTGTGTGGTTCATTATTAGTAAATGGATCAAACTTTACTCCGCCTACTGTAAGAACTGCACTAGTAGGTCTAATATCTAAAGTTTCTAAATCAATCATGCCATGTATGGCCATAATATACTTTCTGTGTTGTTACTTTATATTATTTTATAGCATAACAAACACAGAAAGTCAACTACTTTTATTCTCTATTTCCTAACAACATTAACAACATTTGAAACAAGTTAATAAAATTAAGATACAAACTGATTGCAAACTTAATTCCGTATCTTTCATCTCTGGTTTGCAAGAAGATACTTTTTGCAGTTTGTGTATCATATGCGGTCAAACCTGTAAAAATTAAAACACCAATTACACTAATAGCAAACATTAGAGCAGTACTTGCCATAAAAATGTTTACAATACTTGCAATAATAATTCCAATCAAACCAATAAACAGAAAACTGCCCCATGAAGTTAGATCCCTGTTTGTGGTATATCCATACAAACTAGCACCTGCAAATGTTGCACTAGTAATAAAGAATACCTGTGTGATACTCATAGCAGTATACACAGCAAATATAGTGCTCAAACTTAATCCCATTAATGTCACAAATGCATAATAGAAGAGTGTAAGTTTTTGTAGGCTCCAATTTTGTCCAGCAAAACTATACCAAAAAATCATTCCTAGTGGAGCGAACATTGCAACAAACATAAGTCCGCCCATTGCATACATTAGTCCACTACTATAAGTTAACCATGCAACTGCACCACTGACAGCTAGTCCGCTGGCAGTATGATTGTACATTGTAAGCATAAGTTGCCTTAGACCTTGATCAAATTCTACTTGACTTCGTCCTTGTACTGTTTCCATATATTACTCCTTATAAAAATTGAGCAAGTTCGGGAGGTTTCCAACCTTCAGGTTTAAGAACCTTGCCGTCTTCTCTTTTGCGAACTTTTCCTGTATCAGGATCTATTTTAGCAAAATTTGTTCGCATAACTTCATTCCAAGCTGACTCTCCGTTCCAGCCTGCGGCACGTATAGCACCCATGGTTACAACTAGAATATCTATTAATGCATCTAGTTGTTCTAACTTATCTTGATCTGTAACTGCTTGTTGAAGTTCTGTATATTCTTCGGTGATAAGATTCAAATACATTTTATAATTTTCTGGTGATGGTTTTTGATCACAAGCAGAACCAAATTTTTCTATATCTTTAAAAGTATTTGTCATTTAAGCCTCGTCACCAATATACACGTCATCAGGTTTAGTTTCAGAATATCCTAAAATAGCATCTTCATCTATCATACGTAATTCTGTTTTTCCATTTCCTTCGTCTATATTAACACTTCTGGTCCAACGTCCGTGTTCTATAAGCACCCAATCACCGATATTATAATCATCAATATTATCAGGACCTTTTGAATGAACTTTTCCCCAGCGTGGGTATATTCCTCTGGAAGTTCCATCGTCATCTCTAATAATTAATCCACCTTTGGTTTTTTGTTCACCAAAGTACATATCAGATATTAAAACTCTTTTACCAACAGGCCGTATTTGACCTTGGATTGTATTGTAATTTATTGCCATTAATCACCTTTTTTAATAAAGTTACCTTCTTCGTCTTCAACCCACTCTTCATCAATTTCAATTTGAGCAGGAGTAGATTTTTTTGTTTGCACTTTTGCCGCCGGCTTTGGTTTAGCCTTTTGTGCGGGCTTTGGAGGAATAGGTTCATTATCAAATTCCTCTAGTTCAGTTTTCTCTGCTACAGTAATGTCAGATTTTACAGGAACCTCGTCAGCAACAGGTTTGTTACCTTCATAATAATCTCTTACAACTTCTTCCCTTTTACGTATTATTTGTCCGCCAGGACCAAGTTCGTCTCCTCGTGCATTTACTCTTGCATTACCTACAGCTGGAGTCAACTCATTTCTTTTTATAAGTCTATCTAAGTCAACAATTTTTCCTTGCATCGATCGGTAGACTTTTTTAGCTTGTGGTTTCATTGCCATTGACTTCTCCTTGTATAGAATATTTAGTCACGTAAAAATTCACGCCAGTCTAAATTGTATTTTATACTGTCTATTTTATGTACATTTATCAAATATAAAACATAGCTCGATACACTTGATCCTCTTCCAACTCCCCAAACAATATCATTTTCACGCATAAAGTCTACAAGATATATCATATATCTTAGCAAATTTGTTAATTTGCGTTCTGCAAATTCTTCAAATTCTTCTCTTGTCCTTTGCCATTCTTTTGTTGAACGTAGAACATCATAATCTGTAATCTGTGTTTCTTGCATACATTTAGCAAATAACCAATGTAATACATCAATTTGTTTATAATGGTCAGGCATATACCATTCGCTTTGACAAGCATTATCAAATGTTTCTTTATCTACATCTAATGGAATATACTTTGTAAGTTTATCAAAACCTTGTTGTGCCATTACCTCATTGAATTTATCAACATCTGTAGACTCATCACAAAGCACCACATGGCACTTATCTGCATTACCAGTATAGATTAAATCTACAAGATCTTTATTAGAAAATCTGGGTATACCAAGTTCGTCTGTTTTCATAAGCATTTTACTATATTACGATATATTAATTAATTTGTCAAGATCATTATTATCTTTATTCGTTTCTTTTTTATCTTTTGACCTTTGCCTACGCTCTATTTCTAGATTGTAAGTATCTATTAACAATATAATTTGGTTTTGTACCTGTGCGTTATTCATTGCAAAATATTTTTTTTGCAAACTTACTATTTTTTCTTGTAACTGAGGCGTTGTGAATTCACTCAAATCATTTACTAATGGATGCATTTTATGTTGTTGTTACAAATTTACCAAGATATCTTAAGAAAACAGTTGATCCATTGTCATATGTATATGCTTTTATCAAATGACTTTGATCCGATGCCGCTGGTACATTTATTGCTCTGTTTGTCCATACTGCATCTCCGTCAGTGAAAATTGTACTTGCACCATCACTTGCAAATGTTACAGCTTGTGTGCCACTACCGTTACCTGAAAAATGTACAAGTATTTCCGCAAGTTTATTTGTCTCAGGCCATCCATCAAATGTTACTGTTACAGTGTTATTAATATTTTCTAATCTAAAATAATGGGAAGTGGCAAAACTTAAAGTTAATGCAGTTTCTCCTAAAACATTTGTTGCGTTTGCTTCCTTTGTTGATCCTAATAAGTTTACAGTTGTAATTGAATTATTATTAAATGACGAAGTAGCATTTGTTTTTGGAGTGTTATTTTGTAGATTTGTAATTTCTGAGCTTGCAGTTGCTAAACCAGTTTTTATAATGTTAAAATTATCACGAAAACCCTGGGTATCATTATCAATACCAGCTACTGGATATGTGTCGTCGATTGTACTTGAAATTATATTACTTGCCATAAACTTTTTCCTCTTTGTATTTATGATTTATAAAATGATATTGAACTAATCTGATCATTACTAAACAACATTATATGGAAGGTCAGGAAACAAAACATATATTTCATCAGTAGTGTCTGAAGTTTTATCAATTATATATCTATCAATTTCATAATTTATTATAGAAAAATCAAACTTTGCATTTTCTATGTTTTCTTTTATTGTTTTAGATCCACCTGGTTTTGTATAACACAAAGGAAGAGCTGTTACATAGTCTATTTCAGACAAACTTCCTTCTTGAGCTGTTCTCATCCAAAGTGGCAAAAATTCTCTTTCATTTGCACCAATTGCCTTAATACGCTTACGCATTGTGCCAATATTTGCTGGATATCTATATTGATCTTTTGTTTGACTACTTAAAACCGCAGTTTGATCCACAGTAATTGGATCTCTATTTGGTCTAAATCTAAATGGATCTCCACTGTTATCAGTAGTCAATGCAGTAGTAAGAACAGTAATTGTTCCTGCTCTTGAAATTATACCAAGAGATCCGTTTGTAAATACTGTTACTTTTGTTCCATCTTGTTTAATTATTTCAAGTCCTTCTGTTGATTCTTCTACTTTTACAACAGTTCCTAACCTGGTTAAAATTGAGAAAAATCCTATACCTTGATTTTTAGCAGTATCATCATCTTTAACTTCTATTTTAACTTGATTGACTTTGAGATTTGTTCCTGTGCGTATTTTTGTTCTACTTTGCGTATCGCCTATACTTGGTTTTCCAGGATCAATTACATCTACATATACTACTTCATATATAACATCATTTGTTCCAGGAGTTTTAGCGACTGCTGTTTTGATATCTCCAAATAAAAACTTTTTCTTTCCGTGATTTTGTCTTACTGCTGTCGCAAAATCGCCTAAGCTTTTTTGTTCTATTCCAGCAAAAGCCAAGGTTCTTAAATTTTTCTGTAATCCAAAGTTTGAATCAAATGGTCTATAAATTAATGCAGGTGTAAAAATAGTATAGTCATTTATAAAATCTTCATATACTGTTCTTTCATTGTCTTTAAGGAATGGTTGCATATAAATATTACTATATAATTTATTGTCTGTATCATTCACTGACAATGTAAATGTTCTTGTTATTGCACTATAACCAAATCTATCTCTTGCAATAACTTTAAATGTATATTCTCTATCAAAGCTTGTTGTTAAACCATCAAAAGTAGTTGTTCTGTTATCTAAAGTTGTTAAACCTGGTTCGGTAGCTGTTCCAAATTGAGCAACTTTTCCTGTAATTTCTCCATCTCTTTTTAATTCTAATCCTTGTGGAACCTTACCTGATACAATATCATAACGTAAATTAGCACCAACTAATGTGCTAGTTGCAACAACTTTTAAGTAACTTACTCTATTAGCTCCTAAACTAGGTAAGATTGCAGGGGTTACCCATTCAATAGTACTTTCAACATTACCTAATACTGAAAGTGTAAAAGTTTTACTTGTAGTTGTGAATTCAGACAATGCTAATGTTAATCTTTTTGATATACTTTTGTCTTTTATAGCACCTATAGCAAATTGTGTATTTTCTGCTACACCTACACTCCAAGGATTTACAAACTCAATTTTTATAGTATCGTCTTCAACAATACTATCTACTGAAGAACTATCTTCAGCATCAAATACGCTTTCTAATATATTTCTGTTGTTGCTTAATGCTGTCTGTGGCAATGTAACACCTATACTTGTTAAGTCACCAGCATCAACAATAATTAAATCGGTAGCTATTCCAGTTACTGAATTTAGTGCTCTTTTTACTGTAGTTTGTATTGGCTCTCCGGGAATAATTGCAATATTTGCGGCGGTATGATTAATACCTATATCCTGGTTACTTGGACCTACAAATCTATAGTTATTAAGAAATGAAATTTGTTGAACAACATTATTTGTATTGCTAAATCTTATATTACGCCCTACCCACTTATCAACTTGTTGTTGGGTCAAATTATTACGATATCCAAATGCAACAGCTTGTCCAACTGCAATAGGTTGTTTAATAGTCAAAGGTTTATATGTATTGCTTGGAAGTAATGGATAACCAAATTCTAAAATGTCATATAAATCATTTTCTTCATTAATTCCAGTTATTAAATATTCATTGTTTTCAATATTTACTTGTGTGTCAATTAAGGCTTTTACATCATCTACACCATCAGTCATATCTCTTGAAATTTTTGTTACTTTCAATTGATCAGCACCAGCTGGAGTGTCCTCGTATATGTTTGTATTAATTGTAAAAACTTCTTGATCTTGATCAGCTCTTGTTGCTTCTATTGTAAACTTGTATTCTTTTTCAACAGCAGGCTGATAGGGAATAACTCCAGCAATTTCTCCTGTAGTAGTATCTAAAGATAATCCTTCAGGTAGTGTGCTTTCAGTACCATCATCATTATATGAACGCAAACTATAATTTACAGTACCAAGTATATAATTTGGATCAAATACTTCAATTAAAATTGTAGTATAATTGTCAGCTCTTACGTTTCCAAGATCACCTTGTGTAAGCCAAATAGGCCTTCTTAGGTACGTAACATCAGCAGTAAACAATCCAGTAGCAGATCTCAGTATTGTATTATCTGCTCTTAGGAAATCACTACTTACAACATAGATACTGAATGCTCTTTTATTTTCGCTTACATCATCTGCAACAGTAACAATAAAATCATATGTCCTGTTCAGTTTCCTTGGATTCCTACTTGGTAAACCAAAACCATAAAATTGTGTGTCGTATGGATCACTTGCATAACCTTCAGTATCAGTAACACCTTGCTGTAATCTTGTACTATCTCCATATGGATCATAGTTGTCTGCATCTAATGCTAAAATAGGATCTACAAATCCGCTAATTTCTCCAGTATTAGATAAAGTTAACCCAGGAGGTAATTCTCCATCGCCCTGTGCAATATAAAATTTTAAGCTATCTCCAGCAGTTAGATCAGAGTCTATTGCTTGTAATTGAAAATCTACTCTACTATTATCAATAACAAAAAAGGCTTGTGATGACCTTGTAGGCGGTGTATTACTTGCAATATAGGGTAAAGCTATCCATTGCAATTCATCAACATCATACTGTCTAAAAATTAGCCTTGAATCATTTTCAAAGTATTGAATCCAAATATTTTTATCTTCTGGATCTACAGGAGCATTAATACTGAGATTGTATATATTAGGTTTCCATGTTAATATTTCATTATCGAATCTAAGTATTCTTAAATTTAAGCCATTATTAAGTGGGTTAAGGTTAAACCAAAACTCAACAGTTAAAGGGTTTGGAACAGTTGCACTTGTTTCAAGTCTTGTGTTATTTCCATAAGATCTTTGTAATTCTGATTGATTTAATAATTTCCATAAATCATTATACTTAAAATAAAATACATTGTTTTCAGAATCAAAAATATAATCTCCATTTTTTCCTGTTGAATTACTAGGTATGCCAGTGGTAATAGATACAGACTGTTTTGTGTAAGTATTAGCTACTGGTGTGTTTGCTGTGTTGCCCATTCCGCTGTGATTTATGCAGTAATAATAAAGGGTAGGAGCACCACGAGGTACAACAATTTGTACATATGCACCAGGGTCACCTGCAGTTCCTACTACAGTTACACCTTTTGTGTATTCTACACCACCTCCCCATACTCCATTTGGTGTTGTAGAAAATCTTAAACCATGTGTAGCTGTTGTAGAACTTGACATATCAAATGTGTAGGTGCTTCCTTCATTCAGCTCTAACACTGGGCTACGGCCATCTATTCCGCCTATATAATATTTGTTTCCTGCACCATATTGATTTATCCCAGCGGCAACGGTTACTGTATATGTAACATAATTAATTGTAGAATATATTCCGTATTGTGAATTTAATTGATCAAGCCATAGACTTTGAGTAAAAGTTGAGCCTATGTTAAGAGGTCCTGCCGGAGTTTGCCAAACAGGTGCATCTTCACCTTCAATTGTTATTTCAAAAGTCCTATCTGCAATTTCGTTATTTTCTATTGCTCTTAGTACAAATTTAAAAGTTTCTAGTCTTTTTACTTCAAATGGTGCACCTTTCAAAAAGTAACCTTCTAATCTCATACCTTTTGGTAATGATCCTGAAATAAGTGTTACTGAAGGATTACTTGTTTGGTTTATAGGAAGAGGAATATTTGTGTTAGTTTTTTCTAAATATCTACCTAAGTCATATGGAGTAGTAACATTCCATACAGTAAAATTTGGATCAGCCAAAACTTTTATACTTAATTGTCTATCTGTATAACCTAAATTATCATGTAATCTAATTGTAAATGTTGAAGTACTTGTAGTTCTTTGACTTATAGGAGTTCCAACTATTGTGTTATCAGTAAGAGTTAACCCTGCTGGTAAAGTTCCTTCAATTACCTCTGACCAAATATATCTAAATGCATTGCCTCCGGCATCATTAAATTGTCTTACATAAGTTGGACTGTCATCAATTAAAACACTAGTAGGAGTTGCAAATTCACCTTTATTAGCATTTTGATAAACTCCGCTTAGGACTTCTCCTGAAGCAAACAAAATATCCCCAGTTGGCGGATATGCAGTCAAATTTGCACTAGCCCAATCTTGTTTTTCTCCATTTCCGTTTAAGGCACCAGTATTGGTTGTAAGAATTGTGTACTTGTTAAATTTAGATAGTAAAGAATCTGCTTGAGGTAATTTTTCTAAATTAAGAAAAAATCCAGGCATTGCGTTAAAAATTGCATTGTATTGTATAACACTTGGTGAAGTTATATCTCGAGCATTATCTACAGCAAATAATGATGCTAATTTTTTATTAAAATCAGCTAGTGTAGTATCCATATCAACATACACAGTTGTATCTGGACCTACGTTTTCTTCAATCCAATCTGTTATATTGTTTGTTGTATTTCCTGTAGGGTCTAGTGGTAATGGCAATTTGACAGGACTACTATCACTGCTGTCTAATGTAAGTATTAGTGCGCCATTTGATACATTCCACATTTTATGCCCTAACTTGTAACTAAGCCTTGGTCAATTGTTACAAGCACAGGTGTTGTTATAGTTCCTAAATCAACATCTTGTCCAACTTGTAAGATATATTCTAAAATAGAGTCAACATTATTTGTAATGCCGCCAAAGTCTAATGTTGCAATATCTGCAATTGATGAAATATCAACTCCATTTATAGTGCCACAATTTTGTATATTATTATTTTGCATATTTAAAGTAGCACTAACTGCGGGTGAAGTTTCATTTGCAAGCTGGCTATCGATACTAACAGTCTTTGTTGAATTACTTACAGTTACTTGTGTTCCTGAATTTGGAGCACCTTTGAATATTATTGGCTCTGCTATATTACTGACTAAGGTGTTTGTTTCATCAGTAAAAACAAGTTGAGCTTGTGTGCTTTTAACAAATAATGTATCCCCATCATCACTTATTCTAAATGTTATTGAACCTGGAGCAGTAGGATCAGGTTGCAAAGCTCTAAATCTTAGTTCTCCGTTTACAGTTTCTTTGTATACAGTAAATCCACCAATGCCAACATTTTTTGCAACTGCGTCATTTAATTCAAGCTCTGCAAAGTTTTGATTGACTTTTATAAATGCCTCACGTAAATCATCTCCAGTACCGTCATTAGCAAGATTACCTACGTTAATTGTTTGAATAGCCATGTTATTCTCCGTTTTTAATATTTATGATAAAACAAATATTGTTTAGGAGCCAAGATCAACCCAACCTGATGTGCCACGTACCTGTAGTTTGTTTGTAGTTATATTTAGAATTATTTCTCCAGGTCTTGGACTTGGTATAGCATCTCTTTGTGTAGTAGTAAAATAAGGCACTTGTAAACCTCTTTCACCGTTTGCACATGGCATTTGTAACCAGCCAGCACCGGAGTTGCCATCAGCGTTATCACTGTATACTTCCATGTAATCAGATGTTACATGAATATCTCCATTCAGTGGACTTGAAGGTCTAGAACTATTTGGCATTACTCTTAGATAGTTATCTGCTGTAACCCTATTATTACTACCATTTGCTTTTATATTAATATCTCCAGAACTTAATATTTCTGGTGTGTTTACACGGGTTGTACCAAAGACTTCGTCAGCACTCACATCACCGTTTGTCAGTGTAATATTACCATTTGTCATTGCAATCGCACCATCAGTAAGTGCAATTCCACCTGTAGAGGCAGACAAACCTGATCCACCTAAAGTAATTCCAGTTGCTTGTAATGTACCAAATTCTCCATTAGTGCCTGCACCGTTTGCAATTACTTTACCAAATGTTGCAGTCAATGATGTTGTATTACCAGCAGTCAATATATCTGTTAAATCAACATTAGTCAACACTTCAGCTAAAGTTGTAAAATTTGTATTTGTATTATCAAATGTAATTACACCTGAAGTGCTATTATAAGCTATTGGATCACCAGCACTTATTCCTGACCTTGTGATATATCCTAAATTAGTTACGTTTGTTAGTGTAATAAAATTAGAGTCATTTGTTAATTGGCTTGTAGCTGTTGGCACCAATGCTGGAGTAAAAGTAAAAACACCTGTGCCATTGTTATAAGATAATGAACCGTTTCCACTTGCACCTAAAGTTATCACACTGAATGCAGTAAGATCAACTCCGCCACCTCCAGTGTTTGCAACTGATTGCCAGCTAAAGCCATCATATTGTATAATATCACCTGAATTTGGAGATGCCGCAAAAACGTCACCCAAATCATTTAAATTAGTGACACCGCCTATATTAGGTTTATTTTGAATAAATGAAGGATCGCTTGGATTGGTTTCATTCCAATCACTTTTTACTTGAATTGTGCTTAGGGCCTCTCCATTAACTAAATAGTTATTTGCATCTACTGTGCCTGTAAAATTTGAATTTCCGCCAGATAATAGGCCAATTACTCCTATGGTTTGTGTCGTAATATTTGCACTTACTGTTATATTGGTGGCATTTACTGTAGCAGTGGTCAATGCTCCAGACAATGATAAGTTGGTAAGATTTGCTACACCTACGTTGGTAAAATCTAAACTATCTCCTTCTGGAAGCTCTTTTATATTATTATCACTGCTATCTACTACTAGTGGAAATCTATTTGCCATTTATATTATCCTTTTGTATATTTATCCTATATTACAATGCCGCAATTCTTGACTTGAAGTCTGCAAAGTCAGTGCTTGCCGCTACCTCTGTTTTTAATGTTGCTAAACTTATGAAACCTGTTCCAGTAAGAGCACTACCTGTAAAGTCTACTGATGCGGTCTTAAAGTCTACTATTGTACATCCAGTAAAGTCCGCTATTCCTGTTACTATAGGAGAATTTATTGTAAGATTGGCTGTTAATGGACTTGTTAGTGCTGAACCATTTATAGTACCTGCTACACCATCAATAAGCACAGTTGAATCATCTGCAACTACACTTCCAGTTACATCGCCGACTACTTTACCTGTAATTGTTCCTGTTGTATGATCAACAATAATACTTGAGTCTGCACCAATAACGCTACCAATAATACTTTGTTCAATAGTAGCCCCACCTTTGTTATCTAGTCCTAATTGCGTTTCAGTTACACCTACTCTATCGTATACCTCAGTAAAGTTTTCATTAATCTTTATCATTGCACTACGTAGCGGATCACCTCCTCCGCTGTTTGCTGTGGTACCTACGTTTATAGTTTGCTTTGCCATTATACTCTCCCTACCACTATTTCAACTGTTCCGTGTGCATCTCCGTCTTTTTCACTTACCGCTTTTCCTAAAACTTGTCCTACTCCGGGCGAATTATTTACAATAGCATATCCTGGCACTGCACTTGTAACCAACATATCTCCTTTTCTTACAACTCCAATAACTTTACATGGAACTCGTCCTTGTAATGCAAGTCCTACTACATGATCTCCTTCTAAGGCACTATTCATTAAATGTGCAGGATTTGTTGTTACAATACCAGCAACTCTAGTATCACCTTTACTATTACATTCTGTAACTTCATGATCTCCACCAAATACTAAAACAGTACCTGGCTCATAGTCTTTATCACCTAAATAATTTTCAGCAAGGTCTGCGTATAGTGCCGAAGTTGCTTGACCGTTAAATGTAGTTGCCCAAATAGTATTATACCTATTAGTTGCAGAACCAATTGTTTGTCCATTATCTGCACCACTATTACTTCCGCCAATAATATTACCTGTATGACTAATTCCTGCAACGCCTGTAATATCGCCACTCGAAAAAGCTATTCCAGTCATTCCAGCAAGTGATGTTTGTGTAGCTCCTAATGATATTGATGTAGACCCTATAGTCAAAGAACTGTTTGTAAGTTCACCATTTCCTATTTCACCTACTCCGAATGTAACACTTTTTCCAGTAAAGTCTAGTGTATTAGCAATTTCAGCATCTGAAACACCGCCGACCTTGATTCCTATAAATCCATCCTGAGCTTCAAAATTAGCCGCATCAAAACTTGCTAGTCCGCTTGAAGCTTGCTTGGCCGCCGCATTTCCTGTTGGTGCTTGTAAAACTGTTGTTGCTAGATTAAGAAGAAGTTTACTTTGAGCAATATCTGCGGTTGCATTTACATCTCCATCAACAATAACACCTGTACTAATTGAAGTAGTTAATTGATTAGGGCCAGTTTTTGTGAATCCAATATCTCCTATTACATCGTGGTTCTCACTTTGTTGAGCTGTGCCTGTAAATGCCAACAGCTGACCTGACAGCGATCCTCCTGTACCTGTAATAGTTACATCACCTATATCGTTTAACTCATCTGTTTTTTCATCAACATATGTTTTATTCACTCCGTCACTACCGGTTATAGGACTTGCTACATTGGTTATTCGATTACTTCCCATGTTAAGAACATCTTGCATAGGTGTTTCTGTAAATCCAGCACCGCCTAAACTTAAAAAGCCTGGTCCAATTTTTGGAGAGACAGTTTGTCCATCTCTATCAAGTCCAAGTCTTTGATTAATGTATCCTTCTACGGCTGTTTGTGTTGGTACTGCATCACCCTTAGCATCTGTAAATGTATCATCATTACTAAATTCATTTACTCGTACACCACGTTTGAATCCTATACCGTCTATATTTGTAAGTACAAGAGCCGCATTAAAGGTAACACTACCAGTACCTTGGTCAACTGTAAAGAATCTACCTACTCTAAAGAATCCATCTTGGTCTGTTAGTACAGCAAAAACACGACCTTTTGAACGTTCTTGTACTTGTGCTTTACTTGCATTACCTGTACTATCTATAGCATCGTTTGTTCCCACAACACTTGTACCAAAAGGAGAACCAAAAATTCTATCTGGATAGTTAGTTGTGTTAAATCCACCAGTACCGATATCAAGCATATCATGTCCTGTTGCTCTAGTGGTACTAATGTTTACAGTGATTTGTGCATCTTCGCCTGCAACCAATCCACCTTTTAATGTAATATTTGCAGTGTTTGTTAAACTTGTGCCAATACCAGAAGCTGATAATGGATAATTAATATCACTATTTGCTTTATCACTTATCTTTATCATACCAAAAGTTACAGAACCTGAACCAAAATCTTTTGAATATTCTGCATAAGCATCAATAGTATGAACTTTACCTCCCCAAGCAAAAATCATTTCTCCTTCAGCAATTCTTGCTTGATTTACAGCATCAAGAACATTTATAATAATAAATCTATCTCCTACTGTAGCACCAAAAGTTTTTGATCCACTGAGTGCTGGAGATGCAGAAGCTAAGAAGTCTGTAAAATTTGGATCAACTGTAAAGCCACCTGCATTTTCAGCTGTGCCAATCCTATCATTTTGTGTAGTAAGATCAATATATCTATAATTTGCATCAAATGTGACTACACGTTCTGTGGATGCGGCCTGATATCCAGCTGTTATTGTGTTTCCAAAAGCAATAGTTCTGTATGTAAAGTTTGCATCATCATCAGTAAACTGAAATGCAGTACTTGGTCTTGTTGATGGATTCACCAATGGAAAGTTATTTAGAATGAAATTTTGTTTATGTCTAATTATAACTTTAGAATCATGTGGTGTTACTTCTTGTAGGCCGTTACTTGCGGTTCCTTCAATACCTGTGCCTAAATTTAGTCTCCAAATTCTACTATCTCTTACTGGAGAACTATCATCAAATGATGCAGTACCTGTAATAGTTGCACCTGTTACTGTACCACTAGCTACACTTGAAATTGTTATAGTGGCATCGTTTGCACCTGATGCTCCGCCAAGAAACTGACCATCTACTAAAAATGTTTCATTTTGTGCGTATCCGCCACCTTTGCCTACAATTTCTACTTGATATCCGTTAGCTCTATTTTTATAAATTGTAAAAGTTGCTTTGCTTGTCTGCGGGCTACTTCCTGTATACGATGCTGATATAGTATCGTTAATTCCAAGATATTCATTAAAAAAGTTTGGTTGCTGTTGAGCATTTGTAACTTCATATGGTTGATACAATCCACTGGGATGCAAAATTTCTACTTCACTTACGTTTAACGGAAATCCTTCTAAATCATATACAAATACAAATAATTTATTTAAATCTGCACTATAATCTTGTAAAGTAACTGTTGTAGGAACACCTATAATTGTACTACTATCATCTGCATTCACATCATCTGCATTATTGAATGTTCCTGTAATATCTGTAACATAAATTCTTGTGTTGTTTTCACCCAAAAGTGCAACTTTACCAGTAGCACCTGTAATATTTTGTACAACAGTATCACCTACGGCTACTGCTGGAGTTGGTACTGCACTACTAAAATCTAAAAATCCTTCAATATTAATTACTTTACCAGGAAATACCATATCATCTCTTAAATTAACTGCTGTTGGTATTTCATCAGGATCAGCACCGTTAGATACAAGCCCATAAAAACCATAGCTGTTATTACCACCTAATGATCTAATCTGTGAACCTTTCGAAGATATATAACCTGTATGGCAGTAATAGGTAAACATACTAACAGTTTCAGTTAATGCATTGTTCACAGCGGCAATACCGTATCCCAAATCATTTACCTGCGTAAAGTCATTTGATAACATACTTCTGTTTCCGCCAGACTGTATAAAAATATCTACTCCTGTGCTTCCAGTATATCCGTTACCACTATTACTTGTTTCATCTAGTATTAGTTCAACAGTACCAGTTCCGGAATTATAATTTTCAATTGCATTAACTTGATACCTTGCACCTCCTAATACAAAAGGAAATGGTGTTGGCGGTCTTTTTATAAACAAACCTTGTCCTGCTGGCGAAGTAAGTGTAATTCTAAATGCATTTGTTACTGCTGAAATCTGTGCTGGCATATTTCCTGCATAGCCATCAATAAACTGCCCACCACCAAAAATTCTTCTAGTGCCTTTACTTTGAGAAAAACTTGTTCCTGTTTGACAATATGGTGATCTAGTAAGTATTTGTCCATTTGGATCAAGTGTCATCATAAATCCACCATGCTTTTGTACTGTGATGTTTCTTACAATAGTAGCATCGTCACATAAAAACACATCCATCTTATTATTTTCTAATGGAGGATTATAATTTGGATCAAAAGCAAAATTTACCAAATCCACTAAAGCATTCAAATTTGTAGCAGATTCAGTTTCAGCAGTATAATCTGTATCAAATACTTGATTTACTGAACCTAATTTTGCAAAAGGTGATCCGCTATTATTTTGTAAAACATTTGCACTTATAGTTTTTATATAAGCTATGGCGGCTTTAGTAACTGATTCTTGTCCAGCTACAGATCCTTCAAAGTAAGCACCTTGGTTTACAATAGTGGCCGCTCTTCCGCCAACTTTCAAATCATTTATTATACCAGTAAGAATAAGACCTGTATCTCTCCTACACTTACTTTCACTATAAGTAAATGTACCAACTGGACCCACATTTACAGTAATTGTTGTAGGTGATACTGCTGTTATCTCTATGGCTGTATTGTAATATGTATCAGTTGATCTTGGATACGTATGGGTTGAAGTATTTCCATCAGCCTCACAAGTAAATGCTAATGAATTATCAGCAATCTTAATACTAGTTCCAGTAGTCAATGTGTGACTGCCAATGGTCATTTCCATAACACCGGTACTATGATTATAATTTACGTCTGTTACATCATGATTTACGATAGGCGATGCGCCAACATTTATAGTTATCGTATCTGTTGTAACTGAACTAATAGCAAGAGTTGATCCAGATGCAGGGTCAGTAGATCTTGGATATGTTTTGGTTGATGTATTACCATCCATTGTGCATACAAATGTTAGTGCGTTATCAGCTATAGTAAGTGTGTTTGAAGTTGTAAGTAAATGAGCATTTGAGGTTATTACCATTTCGCCTGTAACCGCATTATATGTTGCACCTGTGACTGCGTTTGGTAAATTACCTGCATTTGATGTAACTCCATTTGTTACAGCAGATACAAATGTATGTGTATAATTACCACCTGATTGAACTGCATTGCTTGCAGTACCGCCAACATATGTATGGGCACTAGAATTAACAAAGTTTGCATTAATATACTGTATAACTTCTTCTGTAATAAATGCTTTGTTCAACTCTATAAGATTTGCCGCATTATTAAAACTTCCAGGATTATTTGCCGCGTTGGAACTTATATTAGAAACTTTACTACTATCCAAATTATAATGATAGCCGTATTTTCCTTGATCACCTGACTGAGGATGAGTAAAATGATATCCTCCACCTGTTGTAGCAACTGTAAATGTCAGATCAGCTCCGCCGCCACTTCCTAAATCACTATCATCTATTGTAACTGTTTCACCAATTATCCAACCTGTACCACCTTTTGTAACTGTAACAGTTGCTAAACCACCAGTGGCAACTACAACTCTAAAAGTTGCATCTTGTCCTGAACCAGTTTTTGCGTAATCATTAGCTGTAATATTATAAGTGCCAGGCGTCCTTGAAGCATCTGCACCACTTACATTATTAATTGTAGCAATAGGTGATTGTGCCGCTGGTAATCCATCAAAAACAATATCTCTATAAAAATAAGTATCAGCCCATTTACTAGTTGAAATACCTTTCTTAGGACGAATCACAGTACGTCTGAACTCGTCACCTTTTATTGATACGTTTTGCGGCAATCTTATTGGAAAATGTTCTTCGTAAATACCACTTTCAACAAATACTGTACACTGATTATTTCTTACAAGTTGACCAAATTCTAATTCTTCACCCACCTGAAAGTCAATTGGTTCAACCAATCTAACTACAATTCTATCAGTTGTTCCTGTACTAGCTCTTGTGTAATCTGTAATAATGCCTTTAGCACCTGTGGTTTTACCTATTATAATTTTACCTTCTCTTAAATCGGGGTTGCCTGCTATACCTTGATCTACAGCGGCATTTCCTCCATTAGCAAATTCAAATTGATAACTATTTCCAAAGACTAAATTTACATCAAAATCTTCACTATTGTTAATTAAACTAACAATTTCGTCAAATCTAGCTGTATAAGTATCTCTTACTTGTGTTGATATAGTTCCATTTGCAACAAATAAATCGTTAAGTAGCTGTTGTGATTTTCTTATACCTGCTATTGTTTGTGTAAGTTGTTTTGTTTTTGCAATTATACCACTTGGATTAGCATTATACCTGTAGCCTGCCCACCTTGTAAGATAATTAGCAGTCCCACCTGCTTGTACATCTAGTGCAATACTTTGCAATATCAATTTTGTATCTCTTCTACAAATAGATTTGTCATAACTAAAATTAGGATATGTGACATCCAAGTAATCAGTTACATCATGCGATATCTGTATTAAATTTGTTTCTGTTACAGTTTTAGCAGTTGCTGAACTTGCCAATGGCGATATTACACCGGTAATAGAGGTAATTGTTGAATTAACCGTTTGAGTGCCAGAAGTATATGTGATAGTCTGAGCATATGGTCCTGCCTCAAAAGGAGTAGATTCAATTATTTCTTCTGCTCTTTCCATAGCTTTTGCAACAGTTCTGTAAGCATAGTTTAGACTTCTACCCTCTTGTCCTGATGGAGTAAATTTTTGAGCATCATCTCCTGATGTACTAACAAATAAATTTGTAGGTGATGCATATCCTTGAGTATCTACATACAATTTAGATGGAACTTGTAAATCATCATCACCATTTGGCGTACCTGATCCAGTTAACGGAGACGGATGATCACTTAGGAATAAATCCTTAAGCATGGTTCTATTTTCAAGACTACCATCTCTAGCAATTACATCTTCTATAGCGGGTATTTCCCTACCTGTTGCAGGATTTACGCTTGTATCATATGAAAGTATTCCGGTAAGTTCATCACCAGCTGTGTTAACATAAGTATCATCAGTGTATCCTTTTGAAACAAGTAAATTATCTGCCGTAATGTTAGGCAAAGCTGAATGTTTTGTATTAAATTCATTAACAAGTGTTGTGATATTATCTCCACCACCTGTATTGCGGAGTTTTGTATTAATATCGTTGTTATACCCAGCAGGTGATTCTATACTAAAAGGATTTGTTATTCTTGGATCTGGATCACGTTCTATGTGTGGATCATTTATTATAACTTTTACAGTACCACTTTCATTAGGTGTTGTTGGATCTGGATCTGCAAATTGGAAAAATACACTATTTGTTGTGGTGCTTGGCGAGCTTATGTCATTGTTATTAAATCCACTGTCACTTACAAATTTGTAAAAACTTATATTTGTTCCGCCTGTATTGACTAGAGGAACACTACTTTCATTTCCGGTGAATAGAGATGGTGTATCATCTAAATTTCTAAAACCAATAGTGCCTCCTAACCCAAATACAGCATATAGTTCTTGAAAATTTTCATTAACTTTTTTAAATGATTCACGTATACTATCACCAGTACCGTCATTACCCTCTACACCAATGTCAATTTCTTGTTTTGCCATTATTTTTTTCCTTTACCAAGTTGGTACAACTTTTTCCATATCAAAATTTACACTTACTCCACAACCACAACTACTATGTGCATTTGGATTTCGTATCTCAAAATTAGACCCTACCAAGCTTTTTACATAATCTACTTCGGTTCCTATTAAAAACATTGTGCTATGTTTACCAACTACAAATGCACACCCATTAAGAGTTTTAACTACTTCGTCTCCTTCTTCTAAATCAGTTGGTAGACTAACTGTACCCCAATCGTACTCAAATCCAGCACAACCACCGCCTTTTAAATTTAAACTTATGCCGTAACATTCGTTTTCAGAGCATAGTGTTTCAATTTGTTTTTCAGCTGATTCAGTTAAAGTTAAAATTTGCATTACAGGTCCTTTCTAATATTTATCGTTACTTTTTATAATCTTAATGTAAATATAGTTATGTATATTAAAGAATATTTGATTGATACTTGGCATATGCGTAAAAGCAAACTTGGTAATCAGCATACATATAGTCGCAAGAAAACTATGATAGTATTGCGTTGTGATGCGTGTGATAAAGAATTTACACGTGAAAGAGGCAATATGGATCCAAAAAGACTTAATAATAATTACTTTCATGTATGCGAAAACTGCGATGCAAAGAGATTTGCACAAGAGCGTGGTGTAAATGCTAAGAAAGTTTGGAATTTAAAAGCAAGTAGTGATAGACCAATTAATAAGTTATAATTGAAATATATCTGGATATGCTTTTTTTATTCCTTCTTTTTCCATCTTGTGTCTAATTTCTCGCCATTTATCATCTACATCGTGTAAATCAGGATATTTGCCTGCTATTATATCATTGTGCAATTTTAAAAATTCTAATCTACATTGCTCGTTTATAGGGTTGACATTAAATTTTTTTGCAATAAGTTTTGCTATTTTGCTATGAGAATCGATTGTAGGATGTTCATCAATAAATGGATCGCTTTGATTACCTATTCCGTTTTCGGTAAATTGTGCCTTTTCAAACTTATAAGTACCTTTGTATTTCTGCATTAGACTAAGCTCTTCATCGCAAAATTCGTTAATATCACCACTCATGTTTATATGATAATTTGGTTTGTTTACAGCATTACACATTGCTCTTGTTGCTTGTATAAAATGACTAGTTCTTAATTTTTCAAATTCTTCATTATACCAGTAAGATAATCTTAACCAAATTTCTCTATTACGTTCACTGAACGCTATGTTACCATCGTTATATGTCCAGCCATTATATGATTTATTTTTGCCATCTTTATAGTCAAATCTATATGGAGAAGTCCATTGTATTACAATTAAATCATACAATTTAAGTTTTGGATAGAGTTGATTAAAGATGTAAAACATTCTATCATTACCAATGCCTGATAATCCATAATTGTCTGCATCTAAAAAATCTGCCCAAGTAGGCCAACAATAGTTAGTAAAACTACATCCTATTGCAAGAATTTTCATCCTTGTCTATATATTGTCCATGCACCGTATGCTATTGCTCCATAGGCAATTAATTTTGTAAGCGGTGAAAATACGATAATTGCGGCTCCAGCGGCAATAAAAATTACTCCATCAATTGTTGATCGTTCTGCTAAACGCTGTTCTATCCATTTTTTGATCATTTGATAATCTCCTTAATTGTTTTTCTAGCATACTTAATCTATTGTCTTGTTGCTTAATTTTTTCTTCAAGACCTTGAACATATGCTTTTGTGGGTATGTGTTTTTCTTGACCATCTTCGCCAAGCACAGAATAGCTATCTACGCCTTGGCCTCTGAGTCCACCTAATACCCTGTTAGGATTCTTTTCATTTTTATTTTGGACAGGGTTTTGTCCGCCATACATATTTGTAATATAACTCATAATGTATTTATCGCTTAGTTATTTAGACTTTCTCGAATTTTAGTAATAGTACCTACAGGATCTTCACTTTCAGTAATAGAGCGACCAATGACCAAATAGTCAGCACCGAGTTCTTTTGCTTGTTGAGGAGTTGTTGTTCTAACTTGTCCAGTGTTTGTTCCTATACCAGGACAAATTTTTAAAAGGCCAGGCGCCAACGGATTTACTGTGTGTAGGTCTTTAGCACTACAAATTAAACCAGAAAACCCGTATGGTCTTATCCTGTCGATGTTCTCTCTCCAAAGTAGCGGTCCACTTTGATTTACAATACCTTTGAGTTCATCGCTATTCCAACTTGTAAGATAAGTAACCCCTAGAATTTTGATTTTATCTGCAAATTCAGAAACTTCTTCAAATACTGATTTACTGTTTAATGTACTTACGGTTGTCATTGTAGCACCTTTATCTACAATTTTCTTTAACACTTGTTTGACTGTATTTGGTGTATCCCATAGTTTACAATCAATAAACAATTCATGCCCTTCAGTATAATCTTTAATATATACACTTTGACTCCATAATGCGTGATTTGTTTTGAATCCATCAACATGGCCTCTTAGTTTTGCGGCCATTTCTAATGCATCTAATGGATTTGTATAATCTAAAGCTACTATTATTTTACTCATATATTCTCCTTATGCCGCTTGCATTGTCAAATTTTTTGATCTTTCTAGAAGTTGTGTGCTTGCAAGATTTTTGCATTTTGCTTCTACCATAATATCTGCCCATTCCCAATGAGATAATGCCCAATCATTGCAAGCATCATTCCAACAAAAATCACTGTGTGCTCTAAGTTTTTGCTTTTTGTAACCAGCCTCTATAAGTTTTTGCATATCTGGTCGAGTGTCTCGTCTATGTCCTTCGAGATACTCCGGACGGCAAAGACTGTAATGCATAGTAGGACGCACACCACGCCAACTATCAATAATATACTTGATCCTATCGTCATTTGCTTCTATATATTCTCCTGTGTTTACCCAGTGATGATGTATGTCTAATACTAGGCTAGTATGTTTATAGAGCTCGAGCGAGGCTTCGAGTCCCCATTTGTTTTCGTCGTTTTCGATCGTGATAGTGTTTCTTGCTTCTGGGGATAATCTCGGGAGGATGTCGATGATCCCTTGCGGACCTTTTCTACCCGAGATGTGGACATTGCATTTGAAGTCCTGCCAATCCTGACCGTACCCCATCCAGCGAAGTAAGTTGACGTGATATTCAAACTCATCTATGCTCCTTTCAACAATTTCTTCGTTATCAGAGGCGAGCACCGTAAATTGTCCTGGGTGCATCGATAATCTGACATCCAAAAGCCTTGCGGCTTCACCAACCTTTGAATACGCTCTTTCACAGTATGCAATAACATCTGGCTTAGACCAAAAATACATCCAATTAGGCTCGGTAGCACAAGGAAGCTGATTGCTACCCAATCGGACCATACGAAGTTCTCTAGGAAGGCTTCCAACATATTCAACTAACCTTTTTGCCGCGGCCGCATTGTGGACCATTATATCCCACAACCGTTGCTCTGCATCATCTTTACTTTGTCTATTTAGCCATGCAACAGTTGTACACTTTTCAGTAAGAGGTCGTTGTATTTCCTCCAGTACTTTGGGTTTTTGTGTTTGATCGGGGTGTAGATACTTGCAAGCAAAACCAATACGTTTTGCAATTTTCTGATCTTCTATAAAATCCGCACAACTTGTAAAAATTAAATCATTCATCAATCGCAGAAATTCCTCCAAAATTTACAATTTGCAAGTTTGGCACCTTCTGTTGGCACAGTACATACTCGTTCATGTCTGCTATTTTCCCAACAATCTCCAGATACTCCACGCATTTGCACAAATTTTTCAAAACCATTATCTATACTTAAAATAATCAAACCAGGAATTATCAATAAAAAAATAACAATATTAATAAAAGCCACGCCAAACCCTTCGTTATGATATGGTTCATTTGGATCACTCATTATTTTTCTCCTTCATTGCCTTTTTTTGTAAACTTAATTTTTCCTTAGCACTCATTGCATATGCGGCACCTGCAAGTAAAACAATAGCACCTGCTTCTGCTAAAAGTGTAAGTGGTTCTCCATCTTTACTATGTAGAATAATCAATCTACACAGAGCAGTCATTGCAATTATGATAGGTAGTGTAACAGGTATTCTGTTGCTAATATAGTAAGCACCTACCATGCCTACAATTTCTGTATATATGAATAGCAAGAATAAATCAGCAAGTTCTATGCGTCTGATATTCCACATACCCCATACTTCTAATAATGCGTCTACAACGGTAAGGATACCAATGCCACCAAGCATTACTTTTTCAGTAATTGTTGTTGTCCAATGTAAATGTTTATTCAATTTATCTTGTTCCATCGATTATCCTTTTCGTTCGCCAAGGAGTAAAATTAACTGTGCCTAAGCTGATATGATCTGCACCAGCATCTAAATAAATTTGTGTTTGCCATTTTTTAGTAATACCGCCCCCTGCAATGACAGTTACATGAGGGTGTTTAGTTTTTATATATTCTGCAAGTCTCATAGTGTGTGGTGCTAATCGCTTTCCTGATAATCCGCCTTTATCACTTGGTAATGTATTGCTGGCGTGTATTTGATTATAACCTGAATCTACAATTTTGTCAACCAAGTCATTGCTTGCAGTTGGTGGTATTTTACAAATACACCAATATCTTTTGGTTTTTGGAAACACATCAAAATAAGGAAAATTTGTAGCATCTTCGCCTTTGTCCAGATTAGGACAACTTATATTAACTTCTATGCTTTGATGTTCAGGTAATATACTATCAAAGTTAATCCAATCGTACTTGTGTATTGATGCAATGCTTAACACATCAAAGTTACCTGTGCGTTTTAACCCTTTTTGTATTCCTGCATTACGCAAGCCTATTTTATTTCGCCAACCCCATACACCATCAACTTTTACATATCGTAGAGTTTTTAAAATTTGCCAAGCCAGACCAGGACGTGGTTCAACTGTCCAACTACCTGTAACACTGATTGCATTTTCAAATTTTAAATAATTACCAAACGGTGCGGCTATAAAATATTTGGTCAATTAGTCATTCCTTGTAGATTCTTCTTTGAGTCTAAATTTTATATCACAATAACCACAGATTGCTTCACCACCTTCGGGTATAGTGTAATAAACCTTAGGATGATCCATATCCTCACCCATGCACCAAACTCTGTTTGTATCGCAATATATAATAGTTTCAGGTGGTTTTTGTTTATTATCTGTCATTGTTATTCTTCGGGATCCCAGTTTTTTATGTTAGGAGTCCAGTTTGGGTCTGGCACAAAATATATATCATAGTAATTTCCTCCGGCTTCTGTGGCACAATCTGCACAAAATGCCCAGCCTAAACAACTTTGTTGATGACTTGGAGTAAGTACATGACCATTATCACATTTACCTACTAGGCCACTCCATTGTTGTAAAGGTCTTACTTTTGTAGTTTGTGGTGGAGGTGTGTACTGCACTAAAACCACCCCAATGCCATTTTTGTTTCTTCTGGTACCATATCCATGTTAAATGGTGGTTGGAATGTGACATTTGCTATGCTTTCTTTGATACCTTCAACCATACCTGCTTCTTTGATATTTTGATTTATTTCATCAGCCATAGGACAAAATGCACTTGTCAATGTGTGCGTTATTTTAATAACTGTGTAATCTTCTAAAACTTCGATATCGTATATCAAACCTAAATCTAAAACAGAAACACTAGGTATCTCAGGATCATATACATTTTTTAAATTTGCAACAACTTTTGCAAGAATTTCATTTTTCTTTTTATCAACTATCATTTCACCCTTTCCAATTTTTTATTGCATTCTTAAATAATATAAAATCTAAAAGGATTACGTTGCATAATAATCCAAATGCAGTCAAAGCAAATCCTAGCAAAAAAGGTAACACAAATAAAAAGAAAATTTGTATCATACAATACATAAATGGTTTATCAGGTGTCCATTCTTTGTAAGTAGGTATGGGTTTTTGTTTTCTAAAATTTTCAAATTCAAAAGGGGTCATTTAAAATTCATCAATATATTTAGTTAATTAGTCATCTCTTGTTCCTATTCCGTAATCTATTATAACTGGAAAACGCGGAACTCCATCATTACTGTATTCAAAAAATCTACAAGTTGCCCAATTTGGTTTTTCTTTTGCTTCAAGCAGTTCTTTTAATTGTGCTTGCGAGCCACGTACACCACTGCCAAATTGTGTTCCATCTGGTAAAGCAAGTATAAAACGTTTTGCATATCCAGTCCATGCACCTTGTCCTTCTATAACTTCAACTACTTCATATTCTTCAGTAATGAACTCTTTCCTTTTTAACAAGCCTTTGCTTCTTTTGTTCTCGTATACTGCATCTTGTCTAATCATTTGACCTTCATAACCAGCCTCAGTATATACACCGTACATCTTATCTATTTGTTCACTTGTTTCACATATTGCACAAGATACTAATCTAATACCAACTGCTTTCTTGTTTACAAGATGTACATTCTTTTGTAGCCAGTTATATCTCTGCAAAAAAGTCATGTTTGGATTAGCACTATCAAACATATCATATATGTGATACTGTACAAGCTCTTTGCTTTCAGCAAGTTCTTCTGTACCTAAATTAACAGTCTTTCTGACCAAACTTGTAATCTTTTGAAAATTGTCTTTTAGTTCATGATTGTAAAGTTCACCATCTAATGTTACTGTTGGATGGTCTTTGATAAAGTCTGCTAGTGCTTCAGCTATATGAGGGACTGCTACTATTGGTTTATTACTTCTACTATACAAACCTCTTGTATTCACAACCATTCTAATACCATCTAGTTTAGGTTGAGTAATACCTGATTGTACAGGAGTTTTTGCAAAATCGTGTGCTAACATAGGTTTGAAAATTTCATGAGAATCTATAGCGTTAATATCTGAAAAATATTCTTTATCAGCTTTTTTAGTCCATTCAGCTTTTGCTTCAAATTCTGCCTGTGTTTTAGCGGTAGTTGCATTACTTCTACCTACATTTTTTGCTTCGCTTATATTCCAAACACTGGTAATTTTTTCGCCATCTACTAATCCACTGATACTTCTGATACCAGCAGTATTTTCATTGTCATATCCAACTTCTATAGTCCAGATACGTATTTTACCTTTGCTATCTCTTTTGTATAATGGTTCTAAACTTATTATATTTTGCATAAATTACTCCCTCTGTTTTGCCCTATATTATTAACATAGCAAATTTTTGAAATAATGTCAACCTTTTTTTATAATAATTCATCTAAATTAATTGGTTTATAATTTGTTTGCTCAACACATACACATTTATAAGGACCTTCAGGCGAAGGATTACTATGTATATGCCCATGAATATTTAGAATTGGTTTTTGTCCAAATCTATGTGTTTCTGCCAAAGTAGATTCATGTTGTGGAGTATGTGAAAGTAGTAGACCAATTTTACTCATATCAATCCACAAATTAATACTTTTAAAGAAAGGAGCTAAAAATTTTGGATTATCGTGATTTCCAAGTACCAAATGTTTTTTTCCAGGAAGTTTACACATATTTTCAGATAACCACTCAGGTTTGTTATCACCAAACAAAACATCACCTAAATGATATATAATGTCGTTTGTTGCTACTGTATCAGCCCAATTATCCATCATACATTCGTTCATTTGATCAACATTATCAAAACAACCTCTAGGTGGTAGTCCTGCATAATCTTTAAATCCTAGTATTGATGCATGATTAAAATGTGTATCACTTATAATCCACGTTTGTCTCATTAACTGCCCCAACCTGCAAAGTCATCTTTGTTTTGCATTCTTACGTGTCTTGTAGGTAATGCAAATTCAACTTGTCCTAAATTTTTAAATGATGGATTTAAAGCCAACCATTTTTCTAATTGATCTTGAGATTCAAAAATCATTTCCATTGCGGAACCATTTCCGGTATTTAAAATTGTATATTTCATTTTATTGCCCTACATTGCAAGTTTAAAGTAAAAGTAACATAATAGTTATCCTATGTCAACCTAAAATTTATACTCAAAGTTGTATGAATCAGAGTTTTCAGCGATTAAGATTGCACCATTGTTTGTATGAAAGTTTTTAGCCATTTCGGTCTTAGGACTCATTGTTACAAAACGATCTATATTAGGGTGCTTATATTTTATAATGTTTGCAATATCGTTTATAATTTTTCTTCCAGAACCTTTTCTATAGCTCCATACAGTATAAAATATTGCTATACTAGGATTAGATGATAGATCTAAATTCATTAGCTCTTGTTCATTAATGGGTACACTATTCATATATGCAACACAAATCACTGCATCAATATTATGAAGATTGTATGGATGCACTTTTTCACTTTCTAATACATATACTTCCCTTTCATCATCTGTTCTCCACTTAACAGAAATATGTGGTCGTACTGGATCATCTTTTATTAATTTTGTTTCTGTTTCATGTAATAATCTTATCATCCCCAATGCTCCTTCACCCATGTATCATTTGCATTTCCAGGATTAGGCTCCCCATGGAAAACAGCCACACTGGTATCACTTAAAATTTTTGGAGGTGCATCATTAACAAAATTTCTTTTTCCTTCAAAAATAGCCAGATCTCTTCTATCACGCATCTCCCATTTGTAACTTTGAATCCATTCATCTGGCCAGAAAGAAAAGTTTTTAATATGCCTATACATCCAATCTTGATCGCCTCTATTACGTTGTACATGATGAACTGTATTAGCAAAAAAACTTTGCCATATATTATCATACATACCTGTTTGTAATCTAAATACACTACTGTTAAATCGGTCAAAGTCCTTTCTAATATTTCTGTTGAAATCTCTTATGATACAAAAAGAACCTGGTTTATAAGAAAATAGTTTATCTATGTTTCTAAATACTATTACATCTAAATCAAAGTATAAAATTGTGCCTTGTAAAGGTAAATCTTTACTAAAAAAATATGGCTTGAACCACCAACCTTCTAGATTAAATTTTGGTAACTTATGAATTATTATATTTGAATTTAAATCTGTTTTATCTTCAGTAAAACATACAAATTGATGTTTTATTGTACAATGCCTTTGAGTCATGTCATAAAGTTTGTTTACATATTCAGCAGAATATTTCTTACCCCATTTTAGACAAACAATATAATTCACAATATTATTCCATCATCATTTGTCTGAACCAAGTACCGCTAATTTTTTTTGTTTCCTCAGGTAAGTCATGTTCTGTGATACTATATCCTACATCTCTACCATAACTTATATCCACAATATTAGGTAATTCAATAACAACAAATTCTCTACCATAAAGAAATCCTTCATCATGCAACGTATCTCTAATTCTTGTTGTAACTTCATAAAAGTTAAAAGGATTATTTTTAGATTTGGGCATAGATCTAACCATAATGCACACTTGTCCTGTTTTTTCCAAAGCTTTCTTAAACAGCTCAGTGTGACCTTTATGCCAAGGTTGCCATCTGCCTAACATTTGTACTGTGGGTTTGTTCCATTTAAACATTTTCATTTTTCCAACAAATATAATTAATGAACGTAGATTGAGTTCTTCGCATATATCTTTCTATTACAGGCACTAACACTTCATGAGTATTATCAAACCATTCTGATATATGATAATCAACATTACTAGGATCTGGTTTTTCAAATAACTGATTTGTATTCTTGTATTTACTTTCTTTTATTGTATCCATCCATATTGTAAATACTTTTATAGGATCTGATTCAAATATTTTTCTTGTTTGTTCTGTAGGACAAACAAAGTCAACAACAGGCATTTTTCCAGATAATAACACACCATCGCTTACCATTTTCATTCGCTCAGCTTGTTTTAGTCTACCTTCGATTGAAAAATCCCAATTTTTTTTATCGTACCCTTCATATTTTTTCCTAACCTCGTCTGCATTAATATGTATTCCACCAATAAGATCAGAAAAAGATTTGGCAAGTGTTGTTTTTCCACTGCCAGGTAATCCACATATTAATATTTTCATTATTTCTCCGACTTATATATTGCGGAATTGGCACCGTGTTCTGCACATTCACAACTAACAACAAAACATCTGTTGTCAGTCATATCTTTAACTAATTTGTCAGCAAATTTACAGGCGTGTTCAGCAAAC
>MDTD01202934.1_pt1 | contig 49755 bp, 51 predicted proteins | sample 811221 | NCBI WGS metagenome assembly MDTD01 (sample SAMN05326646, study PRJNA326480) | marine metagenome | isolation source: seawater | place: Pacific Ocean: South West | collected 2011 | reverse complement strand
TGGCCAATCATCTCTGGAAGATAATGATATGGAAAGTTATATAAATTATCTTGTGCTATAAATTTTTTTTCATTATCACTTTTATTCATTGTTCTAACTATTCATTTCAATAATTTTTTTTACTCTCAATTCCCATGTATTTTTTTTTGCTGTAATTAAAGAATTTTTTGATAATTTTTTAATATCATATTTATTATTTAATAAATAATTTAATTCTTTAATCCATTCATCTTTATCATATTTTTGAACAATAATTGAATTTGTATTATGTTTTAATATTTCACAAATTCCATCCAATTTAGAGGACATTATAACCTTGCCCGCAGCTAAATAATCAAACATCTTTAATGGTGAGCAATAATTAGCAGTGTTTATATCTTTCGCTCTTATAGAAACCTCATTTGAGTATGGCATTAAAAGAATATGTGAATTTGATAATATAAGTGGAACCTTATTGTAATCAATATGGCCAAAAAATTTGATATTTTTACTTTTTGATTTTAAAGATTTTTTTTTGTGTCCATACAGGTGAAAATTAATATTTTTAAATTCTTTCGCCAACTCTTCAATTATCTCGATTCCCCTACCTTTATAAAAACTACCCACATATGAAGCAATTTTAGTTTTTGATCTTATTTTAGATTTTTTAAAATTTTTTATGTCTACACCATCATGTAGGATCAACGTTTTTGTTTTTTTAATTTTATATATTTTATTTAATGCTTTAGAAATTATAATATTTTTAATTATATACTTAGAATTTATAAAATCTAAATTTATCATGACAAACTTTGTTATTGATTTAAGTTCAGAATGAATTTCTAAAAAATGCTTTATTCTAAATAAAGATAAAAAAAAACTAGCGACAATGCTTCTGGTTAAGATTAGATCAAATTTTTTTTTTTTTACAGATCTTGCAACTCGAAATGCAAAATATGATCTTGAAAAAAAATTCAGAACTTGATGATCTAAAACAGAATTAATTTGAAATTTTTTTTTTGATCTTAACAAAAATTTTTTTTTCAAAAATTTAAAATTAATTATCTTTTTATTTTTTGGCAAAAATAATTCAATATTATTGTTTTGATTTGAAAATGCATCACACATTTTTAATACATGATGTGTATATGCACTCATATTATCTAGAGATGTTTCTGCAATATAAGCAATTTTCATTTATCAATTTTAATTCATAAATATTAAATTTTTAATAATTTAAATTGGCTTTATAAGTATTTTATTTTTTAATTTAATTAAATTTTTTTCTAATATTGAATGATTTGTGAGCAAAATATAAACATCATAATTAGAAAAATCTTTTTTACTTATAATTAGCCCATTTTTTTTTGCCAATTTTTTATCAATTAATGGGTCATAGCCATTAATATATCTGTTTTTAATTTTTTTGTAAATTTTTAACGAAAGTGAATTTCTAATATCTGCAACATCTTTCTTATATGTTAAACCACAGATCAAAATTTTTTTTTTTTCAAGTTTTTTTTTTTTTAATTCCTCTTTAATTTGACTAGATATTATTTTTGTCATTGAGTCATTTATTGCTCTTCCTGCTAATGTTATTTTCGTATTAAAATTAATTTTTTTACAAATATGAGAAAAATAATATGGATCTACAGGCAGACAGTGTCCACCGACTAATCCAGGTTTAAATTTTAAAAAATTCCATTTTGTAGATGCTAATGAATTTACTTTCTGAAAATTAATATTTAATTTTTTACATGCAATAAATAATTCGTTTATTAAGCCAATATTTACATCTCTTTGTATATTTTCAACAACTTTGGCAGTTTCTGCTTCAATTATGTTTTTAGAAAATATTATTTTTTTTCCAAGTTTAGAATATAGTTTTATTAATTCTCTTTTTTTATATTTGTGAGGATAAGCTAATATTTTATTTATATTTCTTAATTGATGTCTGGAATCCCCTGGGTTAACTCTCTCTGGACTATATCCTACAAAAAAATCTTTTCCTTCTTTTAAGTCATTATTTTTTTGTAATAGTGGAATACAGAAATTATTAGTTACGCTGGGATAAACTGTAGACTCAAATATTATAATATCATTTCTCTTTATCATTCGCGAAAGAAGATCGCACACATTTTTAAGATGAGATAAGTCTGGTTTTTTATTTTTAAGTACAGGTGTCGGAACTGTAATTATGAATAAATTACAATTTTTTAAACTTTTAATATTATGCGAAAACTTAAGATTTTTTTTTATGAGTTTTTTTTTTTCAAACTCTCCGAATATATCATTCCCTCTATTTAAGTTATTTACTCTTTCTTTACTAATATCAAATCCTAAAGAAAAATATTTTTTTTCTAAATTTAATAATATTGGTAAACCCACATATCCAAGTCCAATTACAGCTGGCCTAAATTTATCTTTATTTTTTTTTAACATGTTTCATTCTAATTGGATTTGCAAATTTAATATTTGATAAAGACTTTTTCCCTAAAACAAAATAATAATATTTAGGATTAAGTCCTAAACTTGGCCTTATAATTTTAATATTCCTCTTTGTAAATTTTTCCCCTTTGGCAATATTTTTACACGCATATATTGATCTTCTAAATTGTAAATTTTGAAATTCATCTTTTGTTGGTCCATAAAAAATTTTTCCTCTTGATAAAAATGCATCATAAATTTCTTTTTTAAATTGCTGTAATTTATTAACATCTAATGAAAATTCTGAATCAATTCCAATTTTATTATTCAAACAAACATGCTTTTCTATAAATGATGCTCCATAATGAATAGCTCCAACAGATGCATTAAAACCAATCGAATGATCAGAATATCCAATTTCACAATTAAATCTTTTTCGCATATCTTTGATAGTGCTTAGATTTAAATTTTTACTTCTTGCTGGATATGAGCTGGTACATTTAAGTAAGGCATAATTTTTAAAATTTTTTTTTTTAAGAAAATTTACTAACTCAATAATCTCTTTTAATGTACACATGCCGGTTGATATTAAAATTGGTTTTTTAGTTTTTATAATCTTTTCAATCAGTGGAAAATGTAAACATTCAAAAGAAGCAATTTTATAAGCTGGAACTTTTAATTTTTCTAAAAATTCAATGTCATTTTCATCAAATATTGAGGTAAAACATTCAACTTTATTTTTCTTAGCTTCATTAAAAAGTTTGTAATGCCATTCTTTCAAAGTAGAACCTTTTTTATAAAGGCTGTAAAGATTACTATTTTTCCATAAACTTTTTTTATTTTTTATATAAAACTCAGGTCTTGAGGAATTAAGCGTAAGATTATCAGCTTCATATGTTTGCAATTTTATTAAATCAGATCCATTTTTAGCTGCTTTTCTTACTAGATCAACTGCTAAAGATAGTTTTCCATTATGATTTCCAGAAATTTCAGAAATTAAAATTGGATTATTTTTTATATTTAAATCTAATTTTCCTATTTTCATATTTTATACTCAAATTTTAATAGTTTATCTTTTTTAATTACATTAATTTGTTTAAATTTTAGTTTATTAAATATAGTAACAGAAGGAATATTATTTTTTTTTACAATAGCAACTATCTTTTTATTTTTCTTAACCTTAAGAGATGAAATTATCTGTTTAATAGCTTTAAAAGCAAAACCTTTTCTCCTATATTTTGGCGCAACCATATAACTTAATAAATAAAAAGATTTATTTTTTTCTAATCTAATTACACCTATTGGAGTTTCGTTAACATATATTACTTTTATTATATTTTGAGAGACAAGTTGCTTTGAAAACCATCTATTATGTTCACTAATTTTAAATTTCTTTCCCTTTAAAGAATTTTTCAAAACTGTTTTTAAATTATACCATTTGAATAAAATTTTTTTATGGCTTAAATTTAATTTTTTTAATCTCAGTTTCTTCACTAAAAATTATACAAATATTTTTTTAATCGATTTTCTATTTCATTTATTTCTAAAAAATCCAAGTTATTTTTATATCTACCTATATTTTTTTTAGAATAATTAAAATCAAAATTTACACTTTGGGTATTTATTTGAATATTTATTAATTCAGAAATTTCACTTATTTTATTTTTATTCTTTAAAATAAAATCTTCAAAATTAAGTTTTAATATGTTCGAATTTTTGTATTCTTGGACTTTAATTTTTCCAATTATATTTTCATACCACAAACAAAATTTATAAACATCATTTCCTGGATAAGCACTCGCAGTCTTTCCTTTAAATTCCGAAAAAATATCCCTTGGATCCCTAAAAACAACAATTACTTTCGGATTTTCATAATATTTTGTAGATGAATGTGGTGCCCAAATAGTTCCTGCTTGATCTAAAATTACATCTTTTTTTTTTTGATTTTTTGATAAAAATATTTTTAAGAATAATTCTTTAGTATATTTTTCAAATTGATCCAAATTGCAAAATAATACCATTTTACCTTTTTTTCTAATGTTAAATTTAAGTAAAATTTTTTTATATAAATTATGTAAATTTGAATTATAAAATTTTAAGATGTTACTTTCTCCTTCATAAATCAAATTTGTTATCGAGTTTAAATAGTCTTTTAATATTTTTTCAAAATTTTTGTTATCCATTTCAAAATTTTTTCCAGATTTTATGCCACCAGTATTAGAGGTATAAAATTCAATATTCTTAATAAATCTATCGTAAACAAGTTTAGTTTTGCTTGGTGTAAAATTATTAGTTATACAGTTCTCAATATCTTCTATTCCACCTGGATCATAAACTAGAGAAAATTCTTTGTTAGGAAATACATCAATAAAAAGATTTGTAAGTCTTAGATATTCATAAATTGCGGATGAACCACTATAACCTGAACCAATTGTAATTATTGTTTTCATTTACTTACTAAAGTATCTTCTATTAATGGTTTTTTTAAGACAACTATAAACCTTACTAAATTTTCTACTTTCTGCTAAGGTAGATATTCTAGTTTTATTTTTTGGTTTTAAAAATTTTTCATTATTATTAATCTTATCGAGTCCTTTGACTATTAAGTCTTCTTTTAAACACATCATTTTATAGAGTGTTTCATCAAATGATTTTGTATTTTCAATTTCAACTTCTCTAATTTCTACTATTTTTCCAAAATCTATCTGTTCTGCCAAAATTTGAAGTGTAAGACCTCCATACTTTTCATTATTTATAAATTCATTAAATGCTGCAGGTCTTCCCCTATATCTATTTATGTTTGCAGTATGAAAACTTAAAATTCCATGTCTTGTAATATCTAATATTTTAGGATGTAAAACTTTGTTGAAACCAAGTAAGATTAATATATCACAATTTTTTCTAATTACTTCTATCATATCTTTATGAAATGAAAATTTATTATCGATTTTTGAGCATTCAAACTCTATTTTTGGTATTTCATTTAGGATAGGAAATTCATTAAATATATTTATTTTTTTTTCCAACAATTTTAGGTGCTCTGAATATGAATTTTGATTATTAAAAAGGCTTGAAATTTTTTGTTCTAAATAAATTAGATAAAATAATTTATTTCTGACAATTGAATTAAAAATTTTGTAAATTTTATTATTCTTAAATTCTATTTTTTTTTCAGAAAAAATATAAGAAATTCTATATTTACTATTAAGTAAATTGCTTAATTCTTTTAGTTCATATTTTTTAATCTTATCATCTGATATTACAAGTCCTACATTCATTTTAAAATTTAATTTTTAAATCACTAGGTTGATCGAACTCTAGCCATCCTCTCCTTGTATATACGGCTTTAAGTTTTAACTTTTTACTTATCAATATCCTCAGAAAATCTGTAAGATACAAATTATTAATTTGATTAATGTTTTTTTTTTTTTGAAGAGACTGCCAAATTTTGAGTACTTTTTTTGATATTTCTTTTCGTATTTTTATCAAACCTATATACTGACCCTTTATATTGTTATAAGATTTTGTTTTTTTTCCAATCTCAGTAATAAAATGATTCTTATCAGTTTTTAAAGTTTCAGCATCATTTAGAGGATCATCAAATCGTTTTTTCCAATAACTATACCAGCTTAAATCAACTACGGTTGATAAATTGTTTTGTTCATCGATTAACTTTTTAATTACACTTTTTTTAAAAATTATATCTCCGTAAGATATAATGATATCCTTTTTTCCATCAAATAAATCTGAAAACTTAAATAAACTAAATACCATATTAGTATTTTTATATTTATTGTTTTTTTTTTTAATAATTGTACTGAAATTAATTTTAGAGCTTTTGTATCCACTCACTAAATAAATTTTTTCAATTTTAGTCATTTTAAAGATATTTAATTGATGAGAAATAATACTTTTGTTTTGGTATCGTACTAAACATTTTGGTTTATTTTTTGTGTAAGGATAAAGTCGACTACCTTTTCCAGCGGCAAGAATTATTGCAATCATTTTTTAAAAATATCGTAAAGGATTTTTTTATCTATTTTCTTTATATTATTGTATCTCTCAGGATGCCACATAATCCCAAAAATATTATATTTTTTGTGAGCAAAGTATTCTACGTTGTTATCTTTTGATACTCCTAGAATTCTCAAATTTTTGCTAATTTGTATTTTGTTAAAACCATAATCATGAAAAGAATTTGTCTGTATTGAATTTAAATTTTTATTAACAAAAAAAACTGTATGTTTTTTTCTAACGTGATTTTTTATTCTTTTCTGTTTGCCGCCAAAATATTTATTAATTGATTGTGCACCCCTGCATATACCTAATATTGGAATATCTTTTTTTATAGAAAATTTTATTAGTTTTTTTTCTAACTTCGCTCTTTCATCATTTTTATAAGAACTTCCACCTCCTGATAAAATAATCCCGCTTGGCTTTATCTCTTTGATAAAAAGATTTATATCTTTTATATAATTAGGAATACTAATTGGAAGAAAACCAATTCCTTGCATAAATTTTGTTAATCTTATATCCATAGAGTCTCTTAATTCATTGTAACGTCCAAATAGTTCTAATCTTTGTGTAATAATTATCTTTTTCATCAAATAGATTTTAAAATTTTATTTTTTGGATCAATAATCACTTTATTTGAATTTAATATATTTTGAAAAGTTTTTTCACCTACTCCAATTGCTGCTGTTAAATTTAATTCTGCACATCTTATTGCCATATGTGAATTTACTCCACCATACTTAGTTATAAGACCTTTAATTTTATGGCCAAAAATCCAATCATACCCAGGATCAGCGCTGTCAATTAAAATGATTTTATTATCTAAAATAATTGAATTTTCAAACTTAGATATTTGAATAAAATTTGTATGTACAATATTTTCTCCTACAAAATTTGGTTCATCTGATAACAATTCAAATTTTTTAAAATCTTCAACTGAAAAAATTAAATTAGGCATATCAGATGCTAAGTTAATCTTATAGTTTTCTAAGTTGGTTTTTATAATTTTTTTAATAAAATTTGTATTTACTTTTTTATAAATTAAATCTGTTACATTATTTAGATTTAACATTGATATTTCTTTATCTGAGATACCTTTTTTGTTTAACTCTTTTGAAATTAATTTTAGAAAATCTGACAAATATCTAGTGAATAAAAATTTAGAAGATTCTCTTTTCTCAATGGATCCATAAAAGAAATCTATAATTTCATCTTTGTTTTTATTAAATCCTATTGTTGATAGTTCTTTTAAAAATTGGTTATTGAAAATTTTTTCTCTTTGAAGTTGAATTTTATTGATCTTTGGTTTAGTAACAGTGTCCTTCAAAAATAAATTTTGATTTTCATCATACCTTTGTGAGGTAATATCATAAGTCCCTGGCCTCAAATGACCATATTTTTTAATTAACTTATTTTTTGTAATTCTTTTTTGTTTATACTGAAAGATATCTTTTTGGAAATCTTTAGAAATAGTATTTATAGAGTTAAAAAAAACGTTATAATTTTTTTTTGAAATAATTTTATTTTTTAAAGCACTTTTCATTATTATGACAGAAATAAACCCGCACCTTGCAAAATGAGCAAACATCAATGTCAAATTATCTACACAAGTTTTTAGTAATAATTTTATTTTTTTTTGATTTGAATATTTTTCGTCTATTTTAAAATTCAAAAAATATTCTAATTTATTTGAATTTTTTGAATAAATATTTAATGCATTTTTGTTTATTCTAATTAAATCATTCTTAAATCTATTTACTTGTTCATCAGTTAATTGATTATTTTTATAAAATTTATTCCATTTATAAAAATCAAAATCTAGACAATTTGGAATAATTTCAAATTCAATTTTGTCGTGCTTATTTGGATTTTTTTTAAGTTTTTTTAGACTGATTTGTAAAATTTTTTTTGAAATATTTTTTGGTAAATTTTTGGGTATAAAAGACTCAATACTTTTATTAACACAAACATAAGGTGTTCCACAAAAACTTTCAATCAATACAGAATTTTTAATTTTTCTATAACCAAATTCATATCTTTGTTTTGCCCAATTATTTTTAGTAATTAATTTTTGGTAAATTGAGAGAGATAAGTAATCTGGTTTAAATCCAATTATTTCTGCAGGATTCCAGTCTGGCATAACACCAAAAATTAAATCATTTGAGTTTGATAGTTTTGAGTTTAATTTATATTTCTTATATTTTTTTTCGTAAAATTTATAATTTTTTATGATTATGTTTTCAGCACTTTTATTTTCAGGTTTAACATACAATGGTCTAACCTGGAATATAAAAACTTTATCATTTTTCGTTATAGCAAATTCAATATCTAAATTATCATTTGATAATATGGTCTCTAGTTCTTTTGTGGCTAATAAAAGCTTCTTAAAGGCTGCTTTTTTTAATTTATTTGGATTAAGGTCCCTTCTATAAAATAATGTTTTAACTTCATTACTATCACCTTTTGTAATTAATTCTGTATCACTACTTTTTTGGTAGTTTATTACATACCATGGGGAACCAGATCTCTTAGACTTTGTTGTTAATACACCTACATATTTCGAATTTTTTAAATGTTCTTGTATAAAAATTTCATTATTATTTATATTCTTTTGAAATGACTTGATAACTTTATTTACAGAATTATTTATTTTTTTTGTCCCTTTAACATCAAGCACACTTAGATATTTTCCTGCATTTGATAAATGAATACCATCTTCATCGATTGCACTTGATCTTACGATAAGGGTTTTTTTTTTGAATTTTTTATTTATTTTTTGAAGAATTGATTTTTTGTCTTTTTTCCATTCTAAAACTGTAAACTTTACTTGATCTAAAATTTCACCTTTCTTAAGAATATCTTTTAATCTTTTTAAAGTTTCAGATTTTGTACCTAAAATAAACTTTGAAATATCGTCTATTTTATTAACTTCTGCCCAATCTCCTTCTAAATCAATTAATTTGATATTCTTTTTTTTTCTTAGTTTTTCTAACAATACAAATAATTTATATTTATTTTTATGTTTATTAATAATATTAATTAACTTTTCTAATTCATTGATTTCTTTTTTTGAGATTTTTATAACACCAACTAATTCAGCTGAATTATTAGAATATATATTATTCGAAAAAAAAAAAGTTTTTTCTAGTTCTAAAAATTACTTTTTCTTTAGAGAGAAAATCTTTTGTTTCTCTGAATTTATATCTATCTTTATATTTAGTATCTATAAGACATGTTAAGTCACTATTAGAAAAAACAAGTTTTTTTAAAGTTTCAAATCTGATTAGAACATCTGAATATAATATAACTACATCTTCATCTTTTGAAAATTTAATATTTTTTAAAGAGTAAATGGGCCCAGTCGTACTCCAATCTTTATTATATATTACGTTAAGTTTAGGAAAATTTTTTTTTATCTTTTTATTTTTATAACCAGAAACATATGTAATTTTCAGATTTAATTTTTTTGAATAATCTAAGATAAAATTAAGTGTATATATATTTTCGTAAATTTTTTTGAGTGCTGCTGGTTCCTTACCATAATGTGGTTTTCCTGCACCAAGAATTATTAAATGAGTTTTTTTCAATTTAGCTTTTTTATTAATAAAAATTTACCAGATGTAATGGTTGTTTTAAAATCACACTTTATATTATTTATTTTTTTTAATAATTCTATTTTATCTTTTATTGTCTCTAGATGCATATTTTCAAATTTATTATCTATGTAATAAAAATTTTTAAGTTTAATAAGACTGTAAATAAATTTTTTTAAAAAAACTAATATATTCATTAGATATAAATATAATTTGATTTTAGTGTAATAATTTTCTTTATAATTAATTTTTTTTGAGAGTTTTTCCCAATATTTAACAATCTCAGATGACGGGGATTTTTTTAAATTTTTTAATTTAAATTTGATAATTTTTGAAATTAAAACGTTGTTAAATTTGTATTTATTTTTAATAGTTTTACTAATAATTTTCTTTACAGTTAATTTATTTTTACAAATAATTCCTAAACGATTTGCTAAATCACCATATGTTAATTTACTCTTGTAGGGCACATAGCTAATTATAGGAATTTTGTTTACTGCTGCTTGAAAAGCTGTAGTGCTACTATTGTGAATAACCATCTTGGATGAAGCTAATTCCTCATTGAAGTTTCCAGAATTCCTTATTATTAAATTTTCTCTTTTTTTAATATTTCTATTCCAGAATGATAGATCTTCTCTCGGGTGGGGCCTAACAATAAAATTTAAATCTGGCATTTGTATTGTCAGATAGTTAATTAAATCTACAAATGCTTTTATATTTTGTTTGCTTTCTTTAATAAATTGTTTTAACTCCTTTTTGGCTCCTTTGCTTCTATTGAAATAACCAGTTTTCTCATATTTTTTAAAAATTTTTCTCTCTGTTTCAAATCCATTAATCACTGCAAAATTCAGCGAAATTAATACATTTTTTTTTTCAATTTTTTTTTTTCTAGTCCAGTAACTTAGGAAATTTTTTTTCCACATTTCTGCTCTAGGAGAACCAGAAAGATAAAATTTTCTAATATGTTTGGGATATTTTTTTCTCAAACACGATAGATCATGAGGGCCCCAACAAAATATCTTATCAGCAATTTTTAAATCGTTAATTGAGAATCTTTGTTCTACAAAAGGAGTTAGATCTTTCCGAACTAGGCCATTTTCCTCATCTAAACTTGTGATTTTTATTCCAAGTTCTTTTAATCTTATATGAAATAATTTTTTTAGTTTATCATGAACTAGGCTCTTAGTGTGGAATATGCCAGGTTTTAATAATCTTTTATTTGCTAAATACTCGAAGTTAGTCATGTTTGAAATAAAAATATCGTGACCCCTAGAAGCGCCAATAACTGAAAGAAGTAAATTAGAGTCTAATTCGCGCTTAGTGATTTCAGTAAGTATATAAACATTCATTAAATAAATTAGAATTTATTTTTCGATAATTTTTCTACTAAATTTGAAATTTTCTTATCTTGAATATTAATATCTCTCAAAATTTTTTTAGATAATTTGGGAGCATATGTTAAAGCCACCTCTAATAATTTCATCCAATTATTGTTATTTTGTTTTCTAGCATTTCTTATATCTTTAATAATTTTTTTAGTTTTTTTCTGCATTTTCAATAATCTTTTTTATTTCTTTAATATTCATGTATGGTTTATTGTTTTCACTTGAATATTCAAAACCTCTCTTCGTCATCTTGGCACTAAATTTTTTTTTATAATAAGATAAAATAGCATCATCACCTTGAGGTAAAATTGCAAAAAAGTTTTTTGTTTCAACGGTGTTATAACTATCGCTTGAGGAAATCATCTGTTCATGTATTTTTTCACCAGGCCTTATTCCAACAAATTTAATTTTATTCTTACTACTCATTGATTTAGCTAAATCTGTGATTTTAAAACTTTTGAGTTTAGGTACAATTATTTCACCTCCATAAATCTTTTTAAGAGAGTCATAGACTAAGTGTGCACCCTCAGCTAAAGTTATATTAAATCTTGTCATATCTTTATGAGTTATTGGAAAATATTTCTTATCTAAAAAATTTTTGAAGACTCTATAAACTGATCCTCTGCTACCAAAAACATTTCCATATCTCACAACGGAAAATCTTATTGATTTATTACCTTTAATTTTATTGGCTGATATGAACAACTTATCTGAGCAAAGTTTTGTTGCACCATATAGGTTAACTGGAGCACAAGCTTTATCTGTAGATAGTGCAATTACAGTGTGAACGTTTGAAGATATAGAATTTTCAATAATATTTTGAGCTCCAATGATATTTGTTTTAATTGCCTCAAATGGATTGTACTCTGTAGATGGTACTTGCTTTAACGCAGCAGCATGTATTACTGTATCAATCCCTTCCATCGCTGTTTTTAACCTTTTGCCATCTCTTACATCGCCAATAAAATATCTTATAAATGGAAACTTTTCTTTAGAGAAAATTTGTGACATTTCAAATTGTTTCAGCTCATCTCGACTGTATATCACTAGACGTTTGATCTTTTTATTGGAATTAATTAATTTTGAAACAAATGCTTTACCAAAGCTCCCTGTCCCACCTGTTATTAAAAAAGAATTATTTTTTATATTTTTATTCATAAATTTTTAATTTAAATTAATTTCTTTAATACTTTTACTACTTTCTTCACATCTTTAAAGTTTAAAGATGGATATAATGGTAAAGACAAAACATTTTTGTAAAATTTTTCTGAATTTATAAAATCTTTTCTTTTTAACTTATATTTATTTTTGTAATATGGCTGAAAATGTATTGGAATGTAATGTACTTGCAATCTAAAACCCATTTTCAACATTTTATTAAAAAGCGACTTTTTTTTAATTTTTGAGAGATTAAAATTTATTTGCAAAGGAAATAAATGATATGAGTGATAAATATTCTTGTCTTCATAAGGTAAAATAAACCTTTTGTCATTCTTTAAAAGTTTTCTATATAGTTCAGCAATTTTTCTTCTCTTATATATAAATTTATCTAATTTTTTTAGTTGACTTATACCAAGTGCACACTGGATATCGCTAAGTCTATAATTAAAACCTACTTCATTTACACTATAAAACCACGATGGTTTTTTTGAATTTTTATTCATAGAGTGACTTCTGATATTCAAAAATTTTTCATATAATTTTTTTTGATTAGTGAGTATTGAGCCACCCTCACCAGATGTGATTGATTTTACTGCATGATAACTATGTGTAACGATATCTGCATACTTAATTGCATATTTTGAATCCTGAAAATATTTTGAACCCATTGCGTGACAATTATCATTAATGAGTGTTACTTTATATTTATTCGCAAGTTTTCTTAAAGATTTCCAGTCACAAGGATGACCTGCATAATCTACTGCTATAATACCTTTTATTTTTTTATTTAATCTTAATTTTTTTTCCAGACTAGGAATATCTATTGTAAAATTATACTCATTAATATCTACAAATTCTACTTTTGCACCAGTGTTTTCAACACAATTTGCTGATGCAACAAAAGTAATTGGAGTTGTGACAATTACATCATTTTTTTTCCAACCCAGGGTTTTTGCAACTATGAAAAGTGCAGCTGTTCCATTTGAGACAACAACAGAATATTTTGAACCAAATTTTTTATTTAGTGCTTTCTCAAACTCTTTTACTTTTGGGCCTTGAGTCAAATAACCACTTTTTAAAGTTTTAATAACAGATTTAATATCTGAACTATCTATCGTTTGTTTTCCGTAGTTAATTATTTTCATTTTTTTCAAATTTTATTTTAATTAATTGGCCTTTATCTAATTTATAAACAGTCTCACATAAATTAAATATATTTTCATTATGCGAAATCATTATTATTGTTTTTTTATTTTTTAAATCACCTATTAAACTCAATATCTTTTTTTCGGTAGTCGCATCTAAAGCATTAGTAAATTCGTCTAAAATTAATATTTGTGACTGATTATACAAAGCTCTTGCTATTCCAATTCTTTGTCTTTCTCCGCCAGAAATTTGAACTCCTCTATCTCCTAATGTCTCACTATTATTTTCAATTTTTTGATTTTTGAATGCATTTAATTGCGCACTATCAATTACTTCATCTAAAATTTGTTTTGAATTTTTTTTTTCTCTTTCTCCAAAAATAATATTTTCCTCCAGTGTTTCGTCTAAAATAAATACTTCTTGAGGTATGTGACTTATCATTGAAAACCAACCAGACAAATTTTCAATTATATTTACGCCATCACATTCTATTTTTCCTTTATCAACTTTTATTAAGCCAAGAATAATGTCTACTAAAGTAGATTTACCTACACCACTAGGACCCATTATTCCTATACAACTACCTTTTCTTATGTTTAGATTTAGATCGTTAAATAAAGTCTTTGTAGTACCAGGATATTTAAAAGAAATATTACTAAGTTCGATATTTTTCTTAAAAGAAAAATCCTCACTTTTATTTGATAAAATCTCTTTTTGTGAAGAAATGTTAAACTCATCATACACTTTATGAAATGAGGGAATGCTGAATTTTATTAATTGAAAATTTTGGTAAATTTTTAAATAACTTGGTAAAATTCTTAAAGCAGCCACGACATAAACTGCTAAAAATGGCAATATTGAAATTAATTCAATACCTTTATTTAAGTTATAAAATAAATACACAAGTATTAAAATAACGAAAATAAATTCTAAGAAAAATCTTGGTAATTGAAGTACTATAGAATTTTTCCTAAATTGGTCAGCAACCATGTACGTTGGCTTAAAAAATTTTCTAATAAAATAGTTTTCTTTATTAAGTAGTTTAATTTCTTTAATTCCTGCAAAAGATTGTAGTAAATTTTTTAATTTTATCTTATCTTGAAAAATTCTAATCTCACCCCATTTTTTAATTTTTTTATTTATTAAGCCATAATAAGCGACTGTAAAAAATAAAAAAAATAAAACTAAAACACTAATCGCGATTGGATCTAGATAAAATAAAAATGCAATAATTGTTAGTAATATAATTATTTCAGTTATAATTGTCACAAATGGATAAAATAAACTTTTACAAATAATTGATATTTCGCTTTGAACATTTCTAACAAGTTTCGCGCTGTTAGTTTTTTGATGAAACATATATGGTAGATACATATAATGTTTAAACAAATCTTTCGTGAGTTTTACCTGAATTTTAAAAATTAAGCTTATATTAAACCATGTTAAAAAAATCGAATATACAATTTTAGCAAAATTTACAAATCCATATCCTGCTAAGCTTAACAAGACTAATTGGGATGTATCTAAATTTATAAAATAATTCTCTAAATTTTCATATAAGTTATATTCACTTATAATTTCTGGATTAGAAATAATCTTTATTAAGGGAAAAACTAGTGCAATTCCAATAAATTCTAAAAAACTTGAGATAGTTAACAAAGTTATTAGAATGAATACATTCCATTTTCCAAATTTTTCAAGATAAAATCTATATTTTTTTTTCATTTTAAGCTGCAAATATTACTTTCCAAAAAATTATTTAACCTTTTTCCTGCTGCACCATCTATATTTCCGAGATAATAATTTAATACAAATTTTTCATCATCTGGCATTCGGCTTGGTTTATGTCTTTTAGATCTGTGTTCATTTAATTTCTTAAAAAAAATATCTTCATTTTTTGCCAAATATTTTTTAAGATTAAATTTCAATAAAAACTGTTTTTGGAATTTATTTTTAATTTTATAAAATGGTATAACTATATTTCTTTGGGCAGCAATAGCCTCCATGATTACCGTTGAATTAAAACAAATTATTAAACTTGATTTTATAAGCAATTTATGTCCACTTCCTCCATCAATATATTTACAGTTTTTTGGTAAAATTTTTGGTAATTGTGATCTTGAATGAACTCCTGTTTTACCTTTAAAAATTATATCTATTTCTGGATTTTTTTTTGCAAAAAAAATTAAATTTTTTATAACAGCATTATTTAAAAAAGACCAAGAGACTTTTTTATTTTTTTTGTTGTTAAAAAATTTATTTAAATAATTCTTATTGTAAACTTTATTTAACCAATAAGGTGTACCTCTATCATCTTCAATCATGTAATAAAGAAACTGATTTTTTATTGGTTTAATATTTTGATATTTAAAACACAAATCTAATCTTGAACAACCGGTTATCTCTATATTTTTTTTATCTATTATTTTCGATTTTACCATTCTTTGTTTTTCAGCCTTTGAGTATACACCAACTTTTGAGCCATAATATTTACCGCTATGATGTTTGTAGATATGTTCAATAATTTTCTCCTCAACTGGCGAATGTACACATTCTTTCTGTAATACAATAAATTTAATACCTAATTTGGATGTAACAAACTGAATTTCTCGATCAGCTTTATAGAATAAGTTAAAAGTTATAATAGCATCTAAATTAAATAATTTTTGAAAAATTTTTAATATATTAAAAAGAAATTCTCTATATAGAATTTTTTGTTCATTGATTTTTTTATTTTTAGTTAAATATCTATAGTCATAAAGTTTTTCTTGAAGATAAAAATTATAGATTTTTCTTATCAATCCTCTTGGAATTAAATAATAAAGTATTCTTTTATTATAAATTTCTTGACTATTAATTAAATCATCAAGACCACCCGATTTACTTAAAACTAAAACTTTATAATTTTTTTTATTTTCTTGAGGTTTTTTAATTTTTTTAATCCTTCTAATATTTACAAATAGAATAAGATAACAAAGAAAAAATAATTCGTATTTTATTGTAATAAAAATTATTTTTTTTGATAGTGAATATACTATTTTGTTGATACTCTGTTTAAATTTAATCATTTTTTCTGATATTTGTCAGCTCTTTATGTAATTCATTATATTCTTTCATTTTTCTATTCATGAAATTAATAGTTAACTTAGTTTTTTCTTTAAGACCTTGCGGGGTGAGTATGTATACGTAATTTATTTTTTTTTTTATTTTTTTTAAAATTTTTTAGCTTAATTAAACCTTTTTTTTGTAACTCTTTAATACAGTAGTTTAATTTTCCAAGACTAAAACCAAGTTCTTTTGCTAATTTACGTTGAGAAGTTCTTTGATCTTTTCCAATTTTTCTCAAAAGATTGAATAAATCTGTGAAATTTTCCATAAATTCTTTATAAACAATAATATGTTCAAAAAGTGAACATAGTAAAAAACCTTCATTTCTGGCTAGTTTTTAATATATAAAATTTTATGTTTTTCTATTTTTTTAGGAACTGAGTTTTTTACAAAAATTAAAATTTTTTTGTCTAACAACAAGATATCTTAAATAATAAATTTTACCTGAGCATTATTAATAAATTTTAAAAAATATCACCAAGAAAGCCAACCCCCATCTAATGGTATATTTTGAGCATTTGAATATTTGTTATTCTCATCTAACAAATAATTTATAGCTGGAAGAACTTCCTTTAACTCTATCATTCTGCCCATTGGAGAATTTTTTTCATAATTTCGTTGAAAATATTTATCTAAATTTTTATTTTTTACACCACCAAGAATTATACTATTAAAAAGAAATTTTTTTCCATATTTAGTTCCTAAATATATCATCATCATATTGCTTGCCGCTTTTGAGATAGAGTAACCCATATCTTTATTAAAGTTTTTGTAAATAAAATGTTTTGGCGATTTCAAACTGTAAATTGTTGAAAAATTAATAATTCTTCCAGATTTATTATTTTGAAGATAATGCTTTATAATTTTCAAATTTAAAAAAAAATTAATATTGAGAAACTCTTGTATTTCATCCTCATTGAATATCTCCTTTTTTTTTGATTTTTTTAATGGAGTTGAATTATGACCATGAGCGAATATTATAGCGTAGATTTTCTGTTTTAATAATTTTGATAATTTAGATGAATTATTTGAATCAAACTCTTTATCTATTTTTATTATTTTGTATTGATTAGATAACTTTTTACATAAATAGGAACCAATCTGTCCTTTTGAGCCCGTTATCATTATTTTCTTTTTCATAAATATTATTGCTTAGAGAGATACATATTTACATCTTCGTAAGTTTTTACATCTCCTATATCAAAAACTAATTCATAAATATGGAATAAGCCAATTTTTTTTTTTCTTTTATAAAGTGAATTAATAAAATCATTCATGTCTATATACTTGTTTTTTGTTAAAAGTTTTAATGCCTTTTTATCAAATACATAAATACCAGCAGATATCTTTTTTGATATTTCTGGTTTTTCATTTATAATTTCTTTACCTCGATTTATTACGCCATATGGAATATTAAAGTTGTAATCCCTGGTACATACAGTACAGAAATTCTTATTTTTCTCGTGGAAATCTAATAATGATTTAAATTTCAAATTTGTATAGATGTCGCCATTAATACAAACAATAGATTTATCGTTTTTTAAATTAAGCAATGACAATGGTCCTGCTGTTCCTAGTTTTTTATTTTCAATTACATATTTTAAGTTAATTTTTTGTTTCTTATTTTTCAAATAATCCTCAATTTTTTTTGATAAATAATTTAAAGATATAGTAAAATTATAAAAGCCTTGAGCTTCAAAATTATTTATCACACTTTCAATTAATGGTATTTGTCCTACATTTAAAAGAGGTTTTGGAATGTTTTCGGTTAAAGGAAACATTCTTTTTCCACGACCTCCAGCAAAAATAAATACTTCATTATCTATTTTTTTATTATCTTCAGGAAATATAATATTATTTAGTGTCATATCTTTATTGAGTATTGGTAAAAAGTTAATACTTTTTTTAGATAAATATTTTTTTTTTTGGTTGAAATTTGTATTTGTAAAAGAATAGATAAATTTTTTTCTTAAATATAAAGAAATTTTTTCTTCTAAATTATTTGATTTTAATAAAATTCTTCTTATATCACCATCAGTAAGCACTCCTATAATTTTAGATTTATTATTTTTAACTACACAAAATTTTAGTAGATTAGGATCTAGTTTTTCTAAATGTAAAAGAGTTTGTTTTATACTTAAATTGTCTTTTATAACGTGTTTTAAGAAATCTTTTTTTTTTGACATTTTAATATGTAATTTTTTTAATCAAAATCTTATTTTTTGGTAATTTAAAATTCTCTATGAATTTTTTAATTTTAAAACCAGTCATTCCACCACCATACAAATTTTTTGATTTCACAAATTTTTTACTAAATTTCTTATTGTAAATACATTTTATTATTGTGTCATAAATTTGATGAGTTGAATAATTAACATCTAATACATTTGTGCTTCTAAAGCGTCCATTTTGTCTGGGACCTATGTTTACTACCGGACATTTAAATATTGCCGTTTCTTTAATGCCTGAAGAAGAATTTCCAACACAAACTACCTTTCTATTTTGTTTATTTAAAGCAAGTATGCCATGATAAAAATATCTTCCTAGTGATCTTATTATATGAATATTTTGAAATTTTTTTAGCGAATTTAATTTTTTTATGATTTCTTTACCTCCATAATCGCTATTTGGATAAGTAATGATAATTCTAATATTTAATTTTGCTAATTTTTTAATTGCTTTAGTAATTTTTTCAATATTTAAGTTTAATTTTTCATTTTCTATAGGTACTGGGTGCTGCGTAAAAAGGATTATAGGACAATCAATTTTAAATTTAAATTTTTTTTCGATTTCATTTTTCGTTGCATAATTTTTTTGTGAAACATAATCCATTGCTGAGTATCCAAAATTTTTTACTCTCCATTTTTCTTCACCAAGTTTAATTATTCTCTCTTTTGCATTTTGATTGGTAGTTATGTGAATATGAGAAAGTTTAGTCATTGCGTGTCTAACGCTATCATCAAGAGTTCCTCCTTCAGTCTTATCTCCACCCTCTACATGAATTGTTGGTATGTTCATCTGAGTTGATGCAATTGTTGCCCCAAATGTTTCGAATCTATCAGCATAAACTAAATTGTAATCAGGTTTGATTTTTTTTAAACATGAAGAATATTTTGATATTATTTCAGATATATTTTTTGGAGTATAATCTAACAAATCCTTATGTTTTAAGTTAGAGTTTTTAAGTTTAATCTTTTTAAATATTGTAATCTTATCTTTATTTATTTCATTTATAGTTTTACCAAATCTATTATCTAAATGACTTCCTGAAACTATAAAATATGTTTTAATTTTTTTACTTTTCTTTAAGCTTTTGATTATTGGGGACAATAGTCCGTACTCTGCCCTATTACCTGAGAATATACAAACTTTAATCAAAATTTTACATCCCTTTTTCTTATTTGAATATTTCTTTTTATGTTGTTTAGCGAAGTTTTGCCTAATATTTTTTTTAAATCTTTAGCAAGAAAATAACCAGTGCCCGGTCTTTTAACCCATAAATTTTTTAAACTAAATTTTTCTCCCTTTTTAATATCTTTAATACTTACAACAGAAGCAAATGCAAATTTCATAGTTGAATACTCTTGTCTAACTGGTTTCTTTTTTCCAGGTAATGACAAAAAAATTTTATTACATCCATCAATTAAGCTTTTCAATTGAATGTAATCTATTGAAGCACTTATGTCCGGTCCTTTTCTTTTCTTACTATCAACAAAGTGTTTTTCAATAATTGATGCACCCATTGCAATTGCAGCATACGAAGTATAATTATCACCTGTGTGGTCTGATAAACCTAATATACTCTTAGGAAAATTTTTTTTTAATTCATTCAATGCATTTAATCTTATTAATTCATAAGGTGTTGGATAAAGATTGGTAGTATGCATGAGAGCATAAGGGACATTATATTTTTCAATAATTTTTACTGATTTTTTTATACTATCAATATCATTCATCCCTGTACTAAGAATAATTGGTTTTTTAAATTTACAAATATGCTCAATAAGTGGATAATTATTACATTCACCAGAACCTATCTTGAATGCAGGAACGTTTAATTTATTAAGTCTATTTGAAGCCTCTTTTGAAAAAGGTGTGCTAATAAATATCATTTTTTTTCTTTCAATATAATTTTTAAGCATAATCTCTTTTTTCTCGGAAATAGAGCAATCAGAAATAATCTTATATATGTTGTCTTTTGTGTGTACGGGTATAATTTTTTTTGCCTCCTCACTCATTTCGAATTCTGGAATATGAGTTTGATGTTTAATAATTTCCGCACCGGCTTTATATGCTTTATCTACTATCTTTTTTGCTAAATTAATTTTTCCAGAGTGATTAATGCCTAATTCAACAATAATTAAAGGCTTGTATCCAGGTCCAATCTTTCTTTTGGCAATTTTGAAATTTTTCACTTTAGATATTATATTTATTTATATTTTTATAATTTTTTAAGTTTTTAGGTTCTTGAAACCATTTATATGTTTCTATTAATGCTTTTTTGAAATTTTCTTTCGAAGAATACTTTGGCTTCCATTTTATCAATCTATAAATTTTTTTATTTGACCCGTGTAATTTATTTAACTCTGATTTTCTTAGTCTTTTATTTTCTACAATAACTTTTGGTTTAGATTTTGTATAATTTGAGAGAATGCTTATGATCTCTTTAATTGAATATGAATTGTTAGATGAAATATTTATAACCTCACCAATTACTTTATTAGAATTCATAAGTCTTATTAATCCCTCTACAGTGTCCTTTACATAAACAAAATCTCTTGATGAATTAATATTACCTATTTTAATTTTTTTGTTTTTATTTTTAATTAGTTGAGTAATTATTGTAGGTATAACAGCCCTTAATGATTGTCTAGGGCCAAAAGTATTAAAAGGTCTTGCTACAACTATTGGAGTTTTATCAGCTCTAAAAGAGGTTATTGCTAGATGATCAGCTGCAATTTTAGATGCAGCATAAGGTGACTCTGATCTAAGTTTTAATCCTTCTGTTAAAATTTTTACTTTTGAATTAATTGTATTACCATAAACTTCACTTGAAGAAATTTGAATAATTTTCTTAATTTTTTTGCTGTACTGTTTATAAGCTCTTATTACATTTAATAGCCCTTTTACATTTGTATTAATAAAACTTTCTGGGTTTTTAAAAGAATATGGCACTGATATTAAAGCAGCTAGATTAAATACAAATTCTACATCTTTGAACGACTCATAAACAGAGTCATAATCAGATATATCCCCATGAAATATTTCTAAATTTTTGTTTTTGTTATTTTTTAACCATCCGAGATCATTTGTTGAAGAATATTTAACGAATGCTCTTACTTTAAATTTTTTTTCTAATAATTTCTCAACTAATTGAGATCCTATAAACCCACCAGCACCTGTAACTAATATTTTTTTCATTTAATATTTGTCGTTTAGCCTCTCAAAATTCATTTGTTTTACTGGTCCCTCTAATTTATACTTTAAATTATTTAATTTTGTATGTTTTGATATTTTTTCAAATACTTCGAAACATGCTTTCTCGTATTTTTTTAATAAATCATCGCTATGCATGTAATTCGCATAACATTTTTCTGAAGCAAGAAAGTTTTTTTTTAACATTTCTTGAATAAAATAAGTGAGCGCTACAGGCCAATTATCAAGCTCTAAATTAAAATTTGCTAAAGGATCTATTCCTTTAATGTTTATATTTAAATTTGAATTATTAGCTGCACTCCTCCATATTTTTTTTATTTTCCTGCCAGTTTTAACTAGTTTTTTCCCTAAGTTAATTTTTTGATGCTTTTTTATGAATGTTAAAGCGCAAGCCGGTCCTAGCCTTTCTGTCCAAAAAGCACTGCTAATAAATGTTTTAGTAGCAAGATCCATTACATCTTTTTTACCAATTATAGCTCCCATTGGTACGCCATTTGCAATAGTTTTACCAAAAACTGCAATGTCAGGTTTAACATTAAATCCCATGTGAACGCCAGATGCGTTCATTCGCCATCCACAAGTAATTTCATCAAAAATCAATATGCATTTATTTTTTGTTGCTATTCTTCTAATTTCCTCAAGAAATCCTTTATTTGGATAGTAATCTCTACATGGCTCCATAACAATTGCAGCACAATTTTTTGCATGTTTCCTAACAATTTTTTCTAAATCTTTTTCATTATTGAACTGAAAAGGAATAACTGTGTTAATTAAAGATTTCGGCACACCTTTTGGATTAAGACCTGTTAACAAATGTTTGTCCAGATTTTTGTTTGTTTTAATATTGGCAGCTAAATACCAATCAAACCAACCGTGATATCCACAAAAAAGAATTTTTTCTTTTTTTGTATATGCTCTAGCAAGTCTTATGGCAACGGACATACTCTCTCCACCGGTTCTTGCATATCTTACTTTATCAGCCCACGGATGAATTTTTAAAAGTATTTCTGCCAATTCTACATCTTCAGGTGGGTTAAGTGTTGTCATAGAACCATTATCTATGATTTTTTTTGCTGTTTTTGTTATATCTTTATCGGAGTATCCTAAAACCGCAGTGCCAATTCCTACCATAGTAAAATCGTAGTATTTTTTTTTTTCTAAACTCCATATTTCAACTCCTTTTGCCTTAGAGTAATAAATAGGCCATTTATTTCCAGGCAAATACAATTCGGGTCTTTTTCCAAATAGCTGGGATATTCCTGGAATATATTTTTTTGCTTTTTTATAAAGTGAATTTCTATTCATTTTTAGTAAAATAATTTTTTGTATCTTTTTTTTTTATAGTTTTTAATTTATCGAGATATAAACTATACCAATTTACTTTTATTAGTTTCTTATTAATTTTTGTATCGTTGGGGTTTTTTTTTAAATAATTCATTATATCGAAAAACGAAAACTTTTTTTTTTTTTTATATAAAGCTTTATATATTTTTGAAATCAAAATGAAATCATCAAGATAGTCTAACGTTAATCTGTGCGAATTATGCAGAGTTTTTTTGATGTAAATTGGCCAATAATTCTTTATTTTGAACAATTTAGGGTTATCCCAAATATAGGGTGTTACATGCTCCTTTTGAAAATTTTTTTTTGCCAATTTATTTGCAATTCCTAGCGAATGGTAAGTAAATATTTCAATATCAAATCCGTCTGGATAACTTGGTGGATGAACATTGCTCAAATAATCACAATTTTGTTCATTAAAATAATCAATCATATGATCTATTATTCTATAATCCATCAAGGGACAGTCTGAGGTTATTCGAACAACTATATCTGATTTATAAAACTTAGCACATTTGTAATATCTATTTAATACATTCTTTTCATCCCCGCAAAAAACATCAATTTTTTTTCTAAAATAATCTTTAATGAAATTATTTTTTTTTGTATTGGGTGAGGCGATTATAATTTTGTTGATTTTTTTTGAAAATTTAATTCTTTCAATTAAATGATCAATTAACGGCATTTTAGGACCAGGTAAAAAAATTTTTGCTGGAAGTCGCGTACTTGACATTCTACATTGAATGATACAGTGAATTTTTTTTTTCATTAATGTATTGTTTATATATCTTTTTTAATTTTTTACATTTATATTTTTTAAAGTTTTGTAATCATTTAATTGAAAGAACTAGATTTATGGTTTAAAGAATAATTATTTAACGGAATGATTAAATATCACAAAAATCAATATAAAAAAATATATAGATCTACAAAGTTATTTTTAAAATTTATTGAAAACCAAGAAAAGATTAATGGGAAGACTATTATTGATGTGGGGTGTGGTGCTGGAGCCAACACCTTGTATATGGCTAAAAGTTTTAAAAAATCTAAAATAATCGGTTTAGATAAAGATAGAGAATTAATCAATCATGCAAATAAAATAGTTAAGATTAATAAAATTAAAAATTGTGAGTTTTATAATTGTGATATTAAACAGATAAAAAAGATTAGAAAAAAAATCCCAAGAAAAATTGATATAGTATTGTCTTTTCATGTAATGTCATTTTTAGATATTTGGTATGATGAATTTTTAAAAAAAACAATTCAACTAAATCCAAAGACAATAGCCCATAGCTCATTATTTTACGATGGTTTTGCAGAACTTAAAATATACGCAACTGATTTTTCTAAAAACGACTTTAATGGAAGCTACTATAATATTTTTAGTTTTAAAAAAATTGAAGATTTTTTAAAAAAACGTAATTTTTATAACTTTAAAAAGAAGATTATGGAAATAGATATTAATTTAAAGAAACCTAAGCACGGAGGTATGGGGAGTTATACTCTTAATCTGAAAAATAATAAAAAAATTTTAAAGTCAGGCCCAATTTCATTACCTTGGGGATATTTCTATTCAAGAAAAAATTAAAAATTTATTTAAATTTAAAATGAAATAATTTTATTAGTTGCTCGCATTTTTTCTTTAGGTGAAGGTGGAAGAGAAAAATTATGAAAAATATATTTTAAAAAATTAGTATCATTTTTCCTTACAATTTTTGAATAATCAAAATATGGTTTAATATACCAAGGTGAAAATCCTAAAAAAATTAATCTTCTTTTGATCATAGTTGGCAGACCAGCTTTATGGAATACATTATCATCTATAATAACAATTTCTCCAGCATTAAGTATTAATGGTACAATTTTACTTTTGGTTATCTTATTTATATTTGAAACTCTGTGACCTAAATTCTTTATTAAATGACTACCAGGAATAATTTTAGTTGAGTTAGTATAATTTACATTATCTAAAGCGATTATAAATTGATAGGTTTTATTTTCACCAAGTACGAACGATGATTTATTTTTGTCATAAAATTGTGGGGAATCCCTATGCCATCCTTCTCCAATTGGTTTTTTTAAAGCTGAATTTTTATAACTTTTTTTAAATGATATATCACTTAAAACAGCATTTCTTAAACAATAATTATTTCCAAAATAAGTCTTATATAATTTTTTAATTATTTTGTTAAACAACAGGTCTGTAAGTTTTTTATCTTTAAGAAAAAAATTGTGATAATGTTCAGAATGATCACTACTTATTTTATTTTTTTTTAAATTATTTGAGAGTTGAATTATTTTTGAGATATTTGCCTTTGAAATCTTTATTTTACAGAGTTCAAATCCATCTTTTTTTAAAGTATAATTTTTTAATTTCATAAAAAAACATTAATGACATTTTTCAATAATAAAATCAATGGTAGTCAATATTTGCAGATTATAAAAAAAATTCCAACTAATTTAAGCAAACAATTTATATTAAAAAACTTTGGAATGATGGTGGGAGACAAATCATTTTATAAAATGTTAATATGTTTCGAATTATTGAAAGAAACAAAAAAAATTAAAGGAGATATTGTCGAATTCGGTGTTTGGAATGGAAATAACTTATTAACTTTAAAAAAAATAATAGATTTTTTAAATATTAGGAAAAAAGTAATTGGATACGATAATTTTATTGGATTCCAAGATCAAAAAAATATTATTGGTAAACATGCAGGAAATTTAAAACTTTTAAAGTTTATAATAAAGTTTTTTAAACTTAAAAATATTAAAATAATTAAAGACGATATTTTAAAACTAAAAAAATATCAAAAAAATTTTAAAAAATTATCTTTTATATATATTGATTGTGATTATTACGATGCTACAAAAATAATTTTGGACAAGTTAAGTAAGAAATTATCTATTGGAGGCATAATAGTATTTGATGAGGGAATAATCGGACAAAAGACAGAGGAGCCTAAAGCTCTTCGTGATTTTCTAAAACATAATAGATCATTTTACAAAAAAATTTTATTAAAGAAAAATTATCAGCCTGATGTATATCTGAAAAAGATTAGATAATTCAATTTAAAAAACAAACTTAAAGAATTGTTTTTTTCCTTGTAAACTTTTGTCTTATACTTTGGGAGATCATATGCATGATACTTTGAAATACATCTTCACATATTCCAAAATTTTTAATTCCAATATTATAATTAATGTCTGATAATTTTTTAATATTTTTATTCTTACTGAAACCAGTAAAAGAAACAATAAATAATTTTTTTTTTTTAGCAAATTTGCATATTTCAATAATATTTTTTGAATTCCCTGAACAAGATAATATTATCAAACAATCTCCTGGATTTGAGTAATTTTCTAATTGATTTGAGAATACTTTGTCATAACTAATGTCGTTAGCTATAGCGGTAATTAATTCAATATTAGATGATAAAGATAAAACTTTAGGTAATTTTTTCTTAGCAGATGTCTCTTTAATGCCTTTATTAAAATCACACAAAAAATGATTTGCAACTGAAGCAGACCCACCATTTCCACAAACGAATATAAATTTTTTTTTATCAATTTTTTCCTCAATTTTTTTTTGAATTTGATAAATCTTATCTATTTGTTCATTATTGAATGCAGAAGTATAATTGCTTATGTATTCTCTATAAAAAGCCAATTGTTTATTATTTTTTTGTTTCATTCTTAAATTTGATAACCTTTATAATAAATTCTTTCAAGTAATTCATTAAAATTGCTAAAAATTACAAAATTAATTAGATATAAGAAATAAATATGAAAAAAAAGACTTTATGTTTTGATTTAGATAACGTCATTTGTTTTACAAAAAAAAATGAATACTCTAAGTCTAAACCCAAAAAAAAAGTTATTCATTTAATAAATTCCTTACATAATAAAGGCTATATTATTAAAATTTTAACCGCTAGATACATGGGAAGAACCAATGATAATATTTTTAAAGCTAATAAATTGGGTTATAAAAAAACCTACAATCAGCTTAAGAAATGGGGTTTAAAGTTTGATAAACTTTTTCTAACGAAGCCTAGTTTTGATGTTTATATAGACGATAAAAGTTTTTTTTTCAAAAAAAATTGGACGAAAAACTTTAAAAAAAAATTTCTTAGAAAATAAAAATTTGATGAATATAAAAAAATTTGAAAAAAATTCCATAAATATTGTTGCCTATCATTATATAAGGGAAATAAAAAAATCAAATTTTCCAAATTTAAAAGGTGTTGAGTTTAATCTTTTTAAAAAGCAAGTTAATTATTTTAAAAAAAATTTTCTTATTATATCTGCTGAAGAATTAATTTATTATATTGAGAATAAAAAAAAACTAAATTTTAAAAAACCTTTATTATTATTGTCATTTGATGATGGATATAAAGACCATTATAATTATGTTTTACCAATTTTAATTAAAGAAAAAATAAAAGGTTGTTTCTACCCACCCATCGATATATTCAAAAATATGATACTAAATGTAAATAAATTACAATTTATATTAAGTAAAACAGAAAATAAGAAAAAATTATTAAATGAAATTATCAATTATTTAAAAGAATTAGAAATAAATGTTAAAATAAAAAAAATAAAAAAAATTCATAACAGTAAAATTCCTGAATATGATGATTTAGAGACATTGAATATTAAAAGAATTATTTATAAAGAAATCTCAAATGAAAACAGTAATAAGATTTGTAACTACTTATTCAAAAAATATGTAAATGAGGATATTAATGATTTTTCAAAAAAGCTATATATATCTAAAAAAGAGCTAAAAGAGCTTAATGGCAACAAAATGCATATTGGATCACATGGTGTAAATCATGTTATGTTTTCAACATTAAGTTATTTAAAACAAAAAAAACAAATACAAGAAAGTTCTGAATTTTTTAACAAATTAAAAATAGATACAAATAATTTTTCTCTCTGTTATCCTTGGGGATCTTATAATAAAATTTGTAAAAAAGTGTTAACTGATACTAACATAAAATTTGCTTTAACTAGTGACACGGGTAATTTTTGCTTAAGCAATAATTATAACAAATTTTATTTACCTAGATTTGATGCTAATGAATTCAAAAATATTTAAGTCCATATTGATTTAAAAATACTTGTTCGAATCAAATTTTTGAAAAATTCTAATACAGTCTTTAAGAAAATTTACGCATTCATTAGGATATTTTCCTATTGCAGTTTCTGCAGCTAATACCAAGCCACTTGCACCAGACTCCAAGGTTATATTTATATCGTTACTTTCAGCTCGTGTTGGTGCATTATTTTGTATCATGCTTTCAAGAAGATTAGTTGCAACATAACATTCTGTTTTTAATTTTTTTGATTTTTTGATAATTTTCTTTTGTATTATTGGAATCGCTTCGATCGGAACGTATCTAGATAAATCTCCTCTATCAATTAAAATAGCATTTGAGTTTTTAATAATAGAATTTAAATTTTTAAGAGCTGAGAGACTCTCTATTTTTGAAATTAGAAAAGAACTTTTACCTATAAGAGTTCTAAAATATTTCACACTTTGTGAGTTATTAGCGAATGATAATGCAAATATATTTATCTTATGTTTTCTTGCGATTTTTATTGCTTCAATGTCCTTATCAGTTAATCCATCTAATTTAATTTCTTGCTGAAAATGAACACCCTTATTTGGTGCGATCAAGCCTGGTTTAGTCACTTTGGCTTCTAAAAACGATTTTGAACTTTTGATAACTTTAAGTTCTAAATCATTAAATCCTACTAAAAATTTTGTATTAATCTTTATTTTTTCAAATTTAAATTTTGGGTATAGGTAGTAAGATTTCTTGTTTTTTAAAGAATTATAGAAAATTACTTTTTGATTTAAGCTCAGCTTTTTTGCTTTTATATTTCCTGTTCTAACCTGGGCTCCTTCTGTATCAATACAAATATTTTTGATACCATATTTTTTGAGAAACTTGATATTATTTTTTAATGACTGAATGCTTAAGTGAGACATATTCAATCTGAAATAATCCACTTTTTTCTTTAGAATTTTTATTATTTTTTCATTCAAGGAAGAAGGGCCAAGTGTACAAAGAATTTTAATCTTTTTTTTCATAATTATTTAAAAATAATTGTATTTTTCTAAGTTTAAATTAAGTTTTGTCTCCAAAATATTATTTTTATCTTTATAATAATTTCTTATTTCTTCTATTCTTTCTTGTTTTTTTTTTTTATAAGTTTCATATTTATTTTTATAAATAGTATTTAACACATAATTATTAATAAATTTAAGGTATATCATTGAAAATAAGTTTAAGGTTTTTTCGTATTTATAGTTTATGTAAGGTGGTTTCATATTTACATCATAACCAAAAAACTTAAAAATCTTATATATAATGAAAATTATATTTAAGATAAAAACATGAACTTTTTTAAAATTCAAAAAACAAAATAGATTTACCTCTTCTAATGGATTTGATTTATTGTAATATCCAGAGTTAATTTTAAAGTTAATATTTTGAACATTTAAGAAGTTATTAATTTTAGAAAAAAAATTTTCCTGATCCTGTTTAATTTGTTCATATACTAAAAAGATAACTCTTTTTGATTCATGAAAATTCTTACTTAATTTAATATATGGATCGAGATACTCGTTATAGTCAAATAATTTATAATTTGTAATCTCTTTAGAAAACAAAAGGTTTTGTTTTTTTATAAAATTAATATCTCCATCTGTATACTTTTCAAAAGGTAATTTTACTTTTTTCTTAATACTGGCATGCCATTGCGAATGAATTGCGGTTTGTTGGTTACGTAAAATTATTATATAGTTTGGTTTTTCAAACAAGTATTCCATTAGATCAAATCTTTTTTTAAAATCACAATGACCATTTAGTCTATGACCAAAAAAACCTGTATTTTGTAATATTATTTTTTGTGTCTTGTAATTTTTTAAAATATTTGTTATTTGCTGTTTTCCTTCCTCTTTTCCCAAATTATTATAAATAATCTCTAAAAATATTTTGTTAATTTCATTAACCTTTTTGTTGCTTGGTGTAAGTGCATCAAATTCATAAGGATCCAATTTTTGAAAATAGTTTAACGCTAAATATTCTGATGCAGTCTTGTAAACTCCACCGTGTATAAAAATTTGTCTCATTTAGAGATAATCTTATTTATTTTTGAATTCAATTTTCTCTTTATTATAAATTCCCAAAGGTTTTTCATCTAACTCGAAATAATGACAATCACCTTTAATATCGTGAAAATATTTCCAATTTCTCTTAAAATGATCCTTTAAAAATCTAGCATTAGCAGTTCTTCCATCTACTATAATAAATGTACCTGGTTCTAAAAAATACTCTAAATATAAAATATCAGCAGACATAGGAAATCTTGAAATATTATTTAAGTTAAAACCATTAAGAGATTTTTGGGTTGCATATTGTGAAGGACCATCAAGATAAATCATGTCAGGTGCAATATTTGGAATATTTGAGCAGCGTGTAGCGTACTTTCCTTCATATTCTATAATTTTATTTTTGGATAACTTTAAGTTTACAAATTTTTTTAGATCATTTGGTATTCTCTTTTTAGTTATATTTAAGTATTTATTACTTTCATCTAATGAATAAAGATGAAATTTTTTTTCAACTCTAATATTTTCAATTTTTTTAAAATTTTTTGACAATATTTCACATGCATGGGCCATAAATACTGTTGAGAAACCTGAGCCTATTTCCAAAATATTAAATGGTTTACGATTTAGAACAATCCAATGTAAACGACATAAATCGTCTAACTCATATACATGAGGTTTTTTATAATCTTTTACTACATTTATTAAATGTTTTTTATTTTTATCTTTCTTATTATCTTCAGGAATCTTTTTTAATAGATTCAATAAATTAAAAAAATTCGCGTATTTGATAACTTGATTTTTTTTATTAAAACTATTTAAATTAAATTTTTTAATAAAAGACCTGATTTTCTTAAAATTTTTGTCTTCAATGTATTTAATAATCATTTATTTTATAGATATAACAAAACTGTATAACATAATTTTTTATTTGGTATAATAAATTCTAATAAAAAATCTATTCAATCTCTAATTATTCATTAAAAAAATCATTTTTTTTATGATTTTGAGAAATTCGATTATTTGAATACACTTTGTCTAGGATATTTTTTTACTTTTGTAATCTGAATATAATTTTCATTGATTCCAGAAAAATTAGATATTTTAAATTTTATTTTTTTTCTAGAATAATTATTTTTAATTAAGATTTTTAGTTTTTTATTACTAATAAGACATTTTGAATTAATTTTAAACTTTTTAAGAAAATTTTCGATATCATCTAAATTTATCCTTAAACCAAAAATCTTAGATATTCTATTTTTCCTAGCTGATAGAAAATAATAATTTTCATTATCTTTGTAACCTATATCACCAGTATAAAGTTTACCTTTATTAAGGTCACCTTTGCATAAATCTTTATAATTTTTTGAATATCCTAATGAAACATTTCTACCAAAAAAAACTAATTCCCCTTTAACATAACTTTTTTTAATAATTTTTCTATCCTCTCTAAATATTTGAAATTTACACCCATCTAAAGGTTTCCCAATACTGCCTAATTTGGGATAGAATTTTTTCCACTCTAAATAAGACATTCTTGGACTAGCTTCTGTTTGACCATACATAACAAAAAATTTTATTTTTTTTTGTTTACAGATATTTCCATAATATTTCAAAGTTTCGTCATCCATTTTGCCGCCCGCTTGAGATAAATACTTGATACTTTTAAGACTTAAGTTTTTTAAATCTAATCTTTTTAAATTCTCATAAAATTGTGGAACACCTCCAAAAGAGTTTACTTTATTTTTTTTTATCATTTTCCAAAAATTTTTATCAAAAATCGTATTATCATTTATAATGATCTTTGATCCTGTATGAAAATGTGTATTAAAAATTGACAATCCATATGAATAAGCGAGTGGCATTGTTGTTATGGTAGTGTGATTTTTATTTATATTTAAATATTTGATAATATTTATTGTATTATTCAATAAATTATCTTTGGATAATCTCACTAACTTTGGATTTTGAGTACTTCCGGATGTAGTTAGTAATAATAAATTTTTTTTATTAATTTTTTTATGTAAATCAAAATTTGTTTTGAAAATTGAATATTCATCTCCTTCATGAATAATATCAATATTTTTTATCTTAGATTGGTATTCATTTGAGGCGAAGATATAATTAACTCTGTATTTTTTAATAAGGTCTTGTAAAAATTTAAGACTAAAATTTTCATCCAGTAATATTGTTGTTCGTTCAAACATTATCAAAGCTATATATCCAATGAAACATTCATAATGATTTTTGGCTATAATTATTGTTACAGATTTTTGTTTAATTTTTGAGGCTATTTCTTTAGACTTTTTATATATTTCCTTGTATGAGATTTTTTTATTTTTATCAGTTATAAAAGCTATTCTTTTATTAAAATGTTTAGTGTTTTGAAATAAGCCTTCCATATTTTAACTTAATCTTTCATACCATTTCGCAATGTTCCATATCTTCCATAACATTTTATCGTAGAAACAAGTTTTTTTATTAGATTGGTGTTTAATGGTTTTAATTAAAAATTTCTCATTGAATATATCAATTTCTCTATACTTCCCATCCATAATAATTTCCTTCATTTCCTTAAAGTTTTGATAGAATAGATCTTTGAAAGCTGGTTTTTTATATTTTTGACCAGATCTTTTAAAATACTCTTTTTTCATGGCTGGAACACCAATTGGTAGTTTTGGAAAAATTAAATGTTCAGGGAGTATTTTTTTTGATACTTCTCTTAATAAATATTTTGTTTCTAAATCTTTACCTAATTTAATTTCAAGTGGAATATTAAAAACTAATTCTTTTAATTCTCTTTGTAAAAATGGGAACCTTAATTCTACACCTTGCTCCATTGAGGGTTCCTCTGATCTTCTTAAAAAATATTCTGGAATCTTGAGAGAGAAGTCTATCAAGAATGCTATTTTTTCAACGTCATCATTTTTTTTGAACTTTAACTTTTTAATCAAATTTCTTATTACTATTTTATATGGATCGGTCCTGGAATTTATCTTGTTAAAAATAATATCTCTGTTTTCATCGACATCAATATCTGCGCCACCACCTAAATAAAAATCCTCTATATTTTTTTTTGATTTTAATTTTAACCCACTTTTACTTCTAAATTTAAATTTTTTGCTTAAATAAGAAAAATTCTTATTGAATTTGGAAATTAATGCTAAATTATGGTCATATCCTAAAAAAATTTCATCGGCTCCCTCTCCAGTCAAAATCACCTCTGTTTTTTTTTCTTTAGCTCTCCTTGATAAGGAATGATTAATAAATTCCATAATACTTGCTGATGGTTGTGAGAATGAACCAATCGATTTCAATAAATCTCTTGAATCAATCGGAACAATATTGTTAGAGGCATTGAAATAATTTGATACTTTTAAAGCGTTATTTTGTTCTCCGATCAATTTATTGGTTAAAGTATCTCTAAACGAAGCTGTAAATGTATTTATTTGTTTTTTTGGATAAAGATGTCTAATTAAACCTAAAACTAAACTTGAATCTAATCCACTTGATAAAAAAACTCCAACTTCCTTATCGCCCTCTAATCTTTTTTTTACACCTTCACTTAATAAATTAAACACTAAGTTTATATATTCATCTTTATTTTTAGATTTTTGTTTAAATGAGTTATACTTTTCATAAGTAGAAAATTTACTTTTTTTATGATATCCTCTTTTTAGATTAAATTTAATGTATTGGCCTGGCTCAAGATAATTTATTCTTTCAAAGAATGTATTTCCATTTGATATACAATCTGCAACAATAAAATCAGAAATCGCTTGCTCGTTTAGTGTCAATTTTTGATTTAGTTGAACAAATATCGACTCGGGGGTTGATGAAAAATAAAATCTATCTCTAATTTTTGAATAATATAAAGGGCTTATTCCATCTTCATCTCTTGCAATTATTAGGTCTTGCTTAATTTTATCATATACAACTAATGCAAACTGTCCTCTCAGTTTTTTAAGAAAGGTTTCTCCCCAATAATGATATGCATTCGCTATTACTTCTGTATCATTTTTAGAGTAAAATTTATAACCTAAAGAAATTAGTTTTGTTCTTAGTTCTTTATGATTGTATATTTCACCATTAAATATTGAAATGATTTTTTTATCTGTGCTCCAACAAGGTTGATTTGCAATTTTTCTTGCATCTTTTGTGGCAAGTCTTTGAACTACTAGGATTAAATTTCTTTCAGTTGATTGCCAAAGACCACTTGCATCAGGTCCTCGAGAAAATAACATTTTTTGAAGTATTGAGACTTGATTAGGATGAGTTGGAATAGAATTTTTTGATAAATTTATTATACCTGCAATTCCACACATTTAAGTTATCTTTTTAATTTTTTTAATTTAGGAACTTTTTCTAAATAAGTATAAATATCTTTAATAAAAAACTCCAAAGATACTTTATAAAAATCAGTCATTTTAAATGACCACATATTTAATCCACATCTATGAATTTCATGTTTTAGTAATTTCAAATTTTTCATTTTATCAAAAAAATGTTGATTAAGCTTTTTCTTTTTTTTTATATCTTTATTCAAATACATTGAAGATAAATAAAATTTTTTTTTATAAATTTTTCCATGGGATTTAATTCTATGGATAAACTCTTTATTATATCTATATGGTACACCAACTACTGTTTCGATATGATGAACTAATGATACTGCTTTAGAGGGATGAATGCCTAAATTAAGTTGAACTGTATCTAAATTTAACATTATGTCCCACGGGGAACCGGCTCCATAAGCGTGAGGGGAAACTTTTCTTAACAAATTTGAATTTTTACCAATACATACAACGGACCAGTATGGATGAATAGTTCTAACACTATCTTTTTGACCTCTAATATATTCAGCTAATGGTCCCATCATATAACTTTTGGTTTTTTTTATGTCAAATATTTTATTTGAATTACATAGATTCATAGTTGAGGAAGGAGAAAAAATAGAATAATTTTTACCCATTATTTTTTTTAATGTGTCTAAAATAATTTTTAAAAGTTTTTCTTTTTGAATATTTGTTTTTCCTAAAATTGATAATTCAGATGTGATAAATAAATTCTTTGTTTTATTAATCTTTAATTTCTTTAATTTTTTTATCAAATTATCTTTAAACTCATTTTCTGTCATTTTTTTCATTTACAATTTAATTTTATGTTTTTTGAGAATTTTTAAACCTGAATAAAAAGTTTTGAAATTAAATATATCTTTTGAAGACAAATTTATTTTAAATTTTTTCTCAATATTTGAAATTAAAGTCATATGACTAATAGAGTCCCATTCCTCTGTCTCCATATACCTACAATTTTCATATTTCTTATCTTTAATGGATAATGAGAGGAAAAAAATTTCCTCATAAATTTTTTTATTAGTCAAAGTTTTTTTTTTCATAAAGAAATTAAATCATTTTTTTTTAATTTCTTAATTTCATTATTAACTCTTTTTATTGAAATATTACATAAATGAGATATCTCAAAAATAGATTTTTTACCGTCACAGTAAGATAAAACATTCATCATCACTCTAGTTTTTGATTTTGAACTTCTAGTTGATACTTTTGGGTAAAGATTTCTTTTACCCATATTTGGCTCACATAAAATTTTGTATTTTGGTTTACAAAATATTGAGTTAAATTCTGACTCGAAAGTTGATAAACAATTTTTATAAATTTCAAGACTTTCGCTCAAACCTTTAGAAGTTACAACTTTTCCAAGCTTATCTAGGGAAGTATGGTACTCTGGAAAAGTTCCATACTTTGATCTTGTAATAGAGCAAACTGGAAGATCAACACCTGGTGAACAAAACTGCCTTTCATCACTTCCTCTATCAAGCCAACTATATTCTTTATAACTTTTGTTATATTTTTTAAGAGTGCTTTTTATAACAAAATCACAAATTGTGTTTCCATTCCTTGATGGAATATAGGAAATTTTTTTTTCATCACCTACACAAGTCAGGACAAAACCTGCAACAACATTTTTCTTTAGCTTTCTTAAATTCTTACTTATATAAGCGATTGAGCCTATTGTTTCAGGAATAAATATTATTCTATAGGTAAACATTCTTTTTTTTGATTTAATCCACTTTGATAAAAAAGTAAGTACGCTTATCCCTGAAACTTCATTATTTGCCATTTGAGGATGACAAATATATGTTGTCAAAAAAATTTCTTTTTTGGATTTACCCTTAATTAATAATTCACCATATAACATTTTCCCTTGAATTAACTGAGATTTTATAACTACTCTATAGTTTCCATTTTTAAGCTTTTTTTTTTGATTATCTGAAATACAAAATCCCCAATTATTTTTGTAGTATGATGTAATATAAGGAACAGCTCTCGGTTGTTGTGGTAAAGAATATAATTTTTTTTTAAGTGAACTTAATTTCATAGTTTTATTTACTGGATTACTATAACCAACAATGTGGAGATTGTTTTTTTTATAACTACATATCTTTTTACCCGATGGTGTTAAAATATAAGCATCGTCTATTATCCACTCTCTGGGAATTTTCCAATCAAAAACTTTTTTATTACTTTTATATTTATATATCTTCAAACCAGGTAAAACAGTTTTAATTTCCAATAAAGTTTGCTCGACACCTTTACCTGTTAAACTTCTTGGAAAATTTATAATTTTTTCAGCGAAAAGAAAAATTTTATTTTTATACATTATTACTAAAATGATATAACAATAGAAACTCAAAAAATAAAGAAAAAGATAAATTAATGTCTGATCCAATCAAAATTGGTTTTTTTTCAAAAGAGACTTATACAAAATTCAAGATTCTATTCAAATTAGTAAATTATATAAAAACGATTTTTGTACTACCAATTATAGTTTTACATTTATTAATTTACCCACTTATTAGAATTAAGTTTGGTTACATTATGACTAAAACTATAGGTAATAGCTTGGGTGCGTTTGAAATATTTGTTTATGAAAATCAGAATAAAAATGAAATTATCTTTTGGTATACAGATAATTTAGTTGCAAACAATTATTGGTACAAAAAGATAAAGAAAAAATTTTTGTTCATACCTGGTTTTATAGGTTCACCAATATATTCGTTTTATAAAAAATTTAGATTTTTGAATAATTTTATTGTTCCAAAAAGAAATTTCGAATCATCACAAAATCTTAATTTAATTAAGACAAAAGAGGACCTTAGCCCTATTACAGATATAAATGATGTATTAAAAAAAAATCCACCTTTAATTAAATTCAATTCAAAAGAAATTAAAGCTGGAGAAAAGTTTCTTGAAGATAACAATATTGAAAAACATGACACTATTATTTGTATTCACGTTAGGTCAAGTAGTTATAGAAATGAAACAATAAATTCCATAAGAAATTCAAATATTAATAATTTTGAAAAATCAATTAAATTTCTAATAGGCATGGGTTGTAAAGTTATAAGAATGGGAAGAGATGAAAAAGATATTTTTTTGCCTAAAAATAAGGACTTTTTTGATTATGCTAGTTCTAAAGATCAAAATGATTTTTTAGATTTTTATTTAATTCATAAATGTAAATTTTTTATTTGTGCAGCCAGTGGTGTTACAGAAATTGCAAAAATAATGAGAAAGCCAATGCTTATTCACAATTATTTTCCATTAATAAACTTAATTCACTCAAAAGGAAATTATAAAAAATTAATCCTTCCAAAAAAAATAGTAAATAGAAAAAATGGAAAATTAGAAACTTTTACAGAAATGTTTAAAAAAGATTTTGTAAAATTAAAAAACTATACCGACTTAGAAAATAATGGTATTGATTTAATTGAAAATACAGATTTGGAAATATTAAACAGTGTAAAAGAGATGTATGATTTAGTGATTAATAATAAGCAAGATAATATTAATCAATCAAAATTTATAATGAATTATAAAAAATTATTTAATGGACTCTCTCCAAACATAAAAATATCAAGTAGCTTTTATAAAGAAAATATAGATTTATTCGAAAAAGAGTATTATTAGACTTTATGATGAATTTTGTTAAATTAATTAAAGACGCTTATCAGCTTAGACGAGATACATTTGAACTCTTTATAGAAAAAAAAGAAGCACACCTTGGAGGAAGTTTTTCAATTATAGAGGCACTAATCATTTTGTATAAAAAAGTTCTTAAAAATAAAGATAAATTTATCTTGAGTAAGTCTCATGCATCTTTTCCACTTTGTTTAATATTGAGAAAAAAAGGTCTGAATACAAAAATTACAACTCATCTAGAAATAGATGAAAAAAATGGAATTTTTTGTACAACAGGTAGCTTGGGCCATGGTCTGCCAATTGCAACTGGTATGGCTTTTGCAAGAAAAAAAACCAATAAAAAAGGGAAAATTTTTGTGATGATTAGTGATGGTGAATGTCAGGAAGGTACTACTTGGGAATCAATGTTAATAGCAAGCAAACACAAATTAGACAATTTAATAATAATTATCGACTATAATAAGATTCAAGCATTAACAAAACTAGATGATGCTTTGCCCCTAAATAATCTAAAGAAAAAATTTGAGGCATTTAATTGTAATTGTATTGATGTAAAAAATGGGCATTCATTCAAACAATTAAATATGGCTTTTAAAAAAACATTTAAAAAAAAGGCACCAATAGTAATTATATTAAATACAATTAAAGGAAAAGGGATCAAAGAATTTGAAAATGATCCTATTTGGCATGCTAGAAAATTGCAGGGTGAAGAAATAACAATTGGAAAAAAAAGATTAAATATCTAATGAGAAGAAAATTTGGAAAAATAATTAATCAAATAGCGAAAAATGATGACAAAGTTGTGCTTTTGGTAGGTGATATTGGTTATGGAATATTTGATGATTTTAGAAAAGATAATCCAAAAAAATTTTTTAATATGGGAATTTGTGAACAAAGCTTAATTGGGACAGCTGCAGGAATGGCATTAGAAGGTTTGAAACCGTGGGTTTATACGATAACTCCTTTTTTAATAGAACGACCATTCGAACAAATAAAACTTGATATTGACCAACAAAAAGTGAATGTGAAGTTGGTAGGATTTGCTGATTATCCTTCATTAGGGCCTACTCACTCTGAGGTAAATGCAAAAAAAACTATGAAACTTTTTAAAAATATCAAATCATTTTTTCCTAAAAATGGTGACGATACAACAAGAGTAATTTATGAGAGTTATAGGACAAAAGGACCTGCTTTTATAAGTCTAAAGACTGATAAACAAATAAACAAAAATTGGTAATCAAAATGACTAGCAAAGAAATAAGCTTGATGACTTTCAATCATCTAAAAACTAAAAGAAATTACTTGGAAAGAATGATTAATTCAAAAGTAAAATGCATGATCGAAGCAAAAAAGTACCAAAAAAACTATTGGGATGGCCCTAGAAAATTTGGTTATGGCGGATATAAATATATTGAAGGTAGATGGACTAATGTTGCAAAAAAGTTAATTAAAAAATTCAATCTTAAAAATAAATCAAAAATTCTTGATGTCGGATGTGGTAAAGCCTTTATTTTATATGAAATTAAAAAATTGCTACCTTCAATTAAGATAACTGGTTTTGATATATCTAAGTACGGAATTGCAAATGCTCCAAAAGAAATAAGGAAAAATTTGATAGTTCAAAAAGCTCAAAAAAAATATAATTATAAAGATAAAGAATTTGATTTAGCAATAAGCACAGGTTGTTTTCATAATTTAGAAATTAATGAATTAAAATTTGCATTAAATGAAATTCAAAGAGTTTCAAAAAAAACCTACATAATGGTTGAAAGTTATAGAAATGAGAAAGAATTATTTAATCTACAATGTTGGGCTCTAACATGTGAGAGTTTTTTTTCTAAAAAAGAATGGAAATGGATATTTAAAGAATTCAAATATAATGGGTTTTATGAATTTATATATTTTAGATAATTAGACAAATGTAATCTTATTATACTTTTTTGCTATGTTGATTTCATAATCGCTTAATTTTTTTTTCGTCTTTGTAAAATGATCAGAATTAAAAATTATAAAATCTTCAACCTCCTCAATATCATCTTTTGTTTTTAATATTATTTCATCAAATATAAAATGAGCTGTTCTTTTAGTATTCAAAAGTTGTTTATAAAATTCTTGTCTTTGATTAAAAGAGCTTGGTAACAAAAATGTTGATAACATAACAATACCAGAAACTCTTGTATCTTTAGAGGTAAGGGTATTCAAAGTAATAGGAAATTTCGCCTGCAAAACTTCTGTGGGAGAGAGATAAAATACCCCATTAAGTTCATTTTCTATGTAGCTTTTCATTATAATATTTTGTTGTGAAGATGGATAAATAATTCCATTTAATGGCTTAAGATTAATATATCCGGCAAAGGTTTTTTTCATAATTTTATGAAAATTTTTTAATGTAATTAAAACCAATTTTTGTCATAGGTTTTATATTTAAAGGTCTATAAAAATTTGGAATATTTCTGTGAGATTTAACTAGAACATCATATGGTGATAAGAGACTCTTAAATCTACAGTTAAGTGAAAAACGAGTTTCTTTACTTTTATTAACGGTATTTCCATGAAGTATTAAAGGTGAAAAAATTAAAATATCACCAAATTTAACATTTAAAAACTTAAATTTTTTCTTATTCTTTAGATACATTTTTTTTGCGGTAAACTCATTTGTATTTAATAGTTTACTATTCATAATTTTATTATATTTTGGCTGAGTAAAAAACATTGATTTAGACGAATATGCGTCTACTAAAGGTAACCAAACAACAACTTGAAAGGGGCTCTCACCAGCATATATGTCAGAATGTAAATCAAGCAAAGAGTTTTTATCATTCGGCATTTGTATAGACAAATTTATTTTTTTTTGCATTGAAAGTTCATTTCCAACAATTTCTTCTAGGTATTTTTTTGCAATTAGATAATAGTTATCTTGAAAACTTTTACTCTTGTTTATTTTATTATAGATCTTAAAACGTAAATCATTCAAATTTTTCTTACTAATAATCTTATGAAAATTGTTAAGTATGTTTAAAATATCCTGTTGGTTTTTTACTTTAATCTTTTTTTTTATATTTTTTTGAATAATCGAAAAAATTTCTTTTTGTATTTTATTAATTAACGGTTTATCCGCAGGTACAATTACATACCCATTTTTTTCAAAATCTTTTTGAATATTTTTCATTTATATAAATTATTTTCCTTTTTTTGAAGAACTTTAATATTTGACCACTGGTCTGAAAAACTATCCATAATTAATTGATTATCAAAAGCATTACATAAATCAATAATTGCATCATCTACACTTTTTTTAAAATTAAAACCTAAGAGTTTTTTAATTTTATCAGAATTTATCATGTAAGATCTTATATCAGAACTTTTCTCTATATTGATTTTGATATCTTTCTTGTTGTATTTTGTTTCAATTATAGATTTTACTTTGTTGGCTATTTCTATAATTTGTAAATTTTCAGTGCCAACATTGAATATTTCTCCATTAAATTTTTTAATGTCGTTTTGGATAAGTATTTTATAAAGTTCGCACATATCCTCAATATGTAAATTTGGCCTCGACTGTTTACCACCAAAAACTTTGATAAATCCTTTATTGTAGGCATAATTAGTTAATATGTTAACTGTTAAATCAAATCTCATTTTTTCACTAAATCCACATACAGTGGCTGGGCTTATAATTATGCCAACAAAATCATTATCAAGATGTTTTTTTAACAGTGGCTCACACAAAGCTTTATATTTATTATAATCAGTTATTGGTTTAAGTTCATTTTCTTCTGTAACATTTGGAGTATCTGACACTCCATAAACTGAACATGTGGAAGCATAAATAAATTTTTTGACTTTATTTTTTTTTGAAATTTTTACCAAATCTTCAAAACAATCAAAGTTAATTTTTTTTGAAATTCCAGAATTTAACTCGTATGTAGGATCATTAGAAATACATGCTAAGTGCAAAACAGTATCAATATTATGATTTTTTAAAGCATTATCAAATTTGTTTGGATCAGTTATGTCATCTTTACAATAATTGAATCTCTCATGTTTTGGTAGATGTTCATCTCCAAAAAGAGAAATATCGTAATTAACAATGTTGTAATTTGTTTCTTTTAATAGTTTATAAATTAGTCTAGTCCCTACATAGCCTGAACCACCAGTAATTAAAATATTATTCATAAAATTATTTTAAATATCTAAACCAATTTTTAGTTGCTTTTTTGATGCTCCTTCTATCCCACAAAATAGCATTTTTCCAGTAACTTATATTTTTCAAAACTTCTTCAACTCCTTTTTTTAAGCTTATTTTTGGTTTCCAATTGAGATCTTTAGATACTTTCAAAATATTGGCGTGTGTTATGAATGGCTCACCTGGTCTTTTGGGAATATGAGTTTTTTCTCCACCAATCAGTCTAACTAACTCATTCACTGATTTTGGTTTACCATATCCTATATTGTAAATTTGATTTTTAATTTTTGAAAAAATTGCTTTTTCAAAAACACTACATACATCAAGAACATTGATAAAATCTCTTTTTTGATTTCCACTTCCAACAATTGTAAATTTTCTATTTTCAAGTTTTTGTTTCAAAAATACTCCTAAGGCGGCCCCATATGCGGTATTGGTTCTAGATCTTGTTCCATAAACATTGAACAATCTAAAAGAAATATAATTAATTTTGTAAATTTTTGCATAGTGCTGAATAAGCTGCTCACCAACATACTTTGAGAATGCATAAGGATACATGGGATTTATTTTATCTTTTTCAGAGGTTGGTACTCTGAAGGGAATACCATAACAAGAGCTAGATGCCGAATAAATAATTCTTTTTACTTTTTTTAACCTCATTGCCTCTAAAATATTTAATGTTCCATTAAAATTTGTTTCCAAATATTCTACTGGCTCTTCAATAGATGGTACTATATCGGATAAAGCCGCCAGATGTATTACAGTATGAACGTCATTTAAATATTTCTTAATTGAATTCTTGTTTCTAATATCATTTTTTATTAGAATAACTTTTTTTGATTTGAGAGCAATCAGTAGATTTTTTTTTGAACCATCTTTTAAATTATCAATTACAATTATTTTTTTTATCTTTTTATTTTTTGTTAAATATTCAACTAAATGACTACCAATAAAACCTGCTCCACCTGTTATTAAAATTTTCATAGTTTATTTTAAACTATATTGAATTGACTTAATCACTTGATTTTTTTTTATATTTTCGCTGTGGCCAAGAATTTTAGCTGCCAAAGCTCCAAATATATTACCTATGAAACCAATGACTCTTGTATCAGCATTTGTTGAACTAAGTAAGGAGGTAACGCCAAATACAGCATCGCCTGCACCAATAGTATCAGTAGGATTTAACTCAAATGCATTAAGTCTAAAAGTTTTGAAATTTGTATTTTTTTGGTTATTTCTCACAAAAACTCCTTTTTCACCCAATGTAATTACCAAAGTTTTAAAATTAATTTTATTTTTTAACTTTGTAGTCAATACCTCCATAGAAGATTTTTTGTCAGATAATGCTAGTCTTAACTCCGGTTGGTCTAAGCATATGAAATTTGCTTTATTATATTTTGTAATCAGATTAAAGCCTCTATTATCAGAATTAGTTTGAGTGTTTATAGTTAAAAATTTTGAATTTTTTTTAATAGTTTCATAAATTTTTTTATTAAAAAAACCATGACCAAAGTCAGCTATAATTACTACATCATAACTTTTAAATTTTTGATTAATTATTTTCAATAATTTTTTATCATCATTTAAATGAGTGTCACCATTTTTATAATATATTTCAAATAATTTTCGATTTAAATGATTCAGCACCCTTGTCTTTTTTATACTTTGAAATTTTTTGTCAGTAATATTAATTTTTATATTTTTGTCATTTTTAATCGATGATAAGATTTTAATATATTCTTTATCGAAATTTCCAGCTGAATAAAGATCAATACTTTTACAAAACTCAGATAAATTTCTTGCGATTGCAGCTGCACCACCTAAATAAATTTCTTTATCTTTATATTTAACTGCATGAATATTTTCTTTAGAAGGTTTTTCCATTTCCTCTGAAAAAATATATTCGTCAAAAATTATTTCGCCAATAATTGCTATGTTCAAACTCGAAATTTTTTTTAATTGATTGATGCAACTTTCTTTAAAACTTGATTTATTTAGTTTGTATTTGTTCAACTCTGCAAGGCTTAAGTCTGATTTTATATAATTGTTAATTAAATTAGATGAGGAGAACTGGATATCTTCAGTAAAAAAAATTTTACCATTATTTTTTTCAACAGCTTTTTTTTCTAAATATATATTTTTTGTTACATCTTTTTTAAAATCCTTATAATCTTGACCTTTTACATAATATTTGGGCTTAATTTGATTTATGATATTTACTGCATTTTCATGATTGCTAAAAACTACAAAATCAACAACTTCTAAAGAGGAAACCAATTCTGATCTTAAGTTTTGATTAAAAATTGGTCTTGATGGTCCTTTGTTTACAAATTTATCTATAGTCAAAGAAACTACCAGAATATCTGAAAGTGATTTTGCTATTTCAAAATGTCTTTTATGACCAATATGAAATACATCAAATACTCCATGCACCAAAGAGATTGTCTTATTTTGTTTTTTTAATTTTTGTTTTAAATCATCTATTGAAATAATTTTTTTTGATTTCATAAATAATATGTATATATGTTATCAAGTTTTACTAAATAAATTTAATTATACAAATGAAAATATTAATTATAGGCGGTGGTTTTGCTGGTTGTGCTAGTGCTGAGATTCTTTCAAATTTTAAAAAAAGCAAAATTGTATTAGTAGAAAAAGGAAAGGATTTAGGAGCAGGTGTAAGAACTCATTTTTATGGTGGTCACCCGTTTACATTTGGACCTAGACATTTTTTAACCGAAAATAAAGATACTTATCTATATTTGAAAAAATTTTTGAAAATGAGAAATTGTAACTACCATCAATTTAAAAGTTATGTAGAACAAGACGATAATTTTTACAATTATCCCCTTAATAAAAAGGATATTCAAGTGATGCCTGACAGAAAAAAAATTTATAAACAACTTAAAAATAAAAAAAAAATTATAAATGCAAACAACTTAGAAGAGTTTTGGATAAAATCAGTTGGGAAAATTCTCTATAATAAAGTAATTAAAAATTATAATAAAAAGATGTGGATGGTAGATGATTGTAAAATACTAGATACATTTAATTGGTCACCCAAAGGTTTTACAATTAAATCTGGAAATAGAGCTGCATTTAATGACAGGATTTCAGCCTATCCAATACACAAGGATGGTTATAACCGTTTCTTTGATAAAATTAAAAAGATAAAAAACGTTAAAATTAAAATGAAAACAACTTTAGATAAGTTAAATATGCAAAAAAAAACATACCAAATTGGAGGCAAGAAATACAAATTTGATATTTTGATTAATACAATCGCACCTGACACTTTATTTAACTATAAATATGGAAAATTAAAATTTATTGGCAGAGACTTAATCAAAATTGTTTTTCCCACTAAAGAAGTTTTTCCTAAAGACGTATTTTTTCTTTACTACCCAAATACAGAAAAATTTACCCGTATGGTAGAGTATAAAAAATTTACAAAACACAAATCTAAGAATTCATTAGTAGGATTGGAGATACCATCAAAAAATGGAAGATATTATCCATTTCCTATAAAATCAGAACAAAAAAAAGCAAGAAAATATTTTAGCTTGTTTAAACATAATTGTTTTTCCATTGGTAGAGCTGGAACTTATAGATATGAAGTTGATATAGATGATTGTATCGAACAATCATTAAAAATTAAGGAGATCATCCTTAAAAATTCATGGGATGGTCCAATTGTTGGAGAAAGATTTAAATAATAAATTTTCTTTTTTTAATTTCAGATAAATACTTTGATAAAGAATTTTTAACAGTCATTGGTTTATAACCAATTTTTAAGGCTTTTTTAAAGTCTATAATAAATGGATTTTTATTAGTCTTAATCCAATCAACTTTATTTTCTTTTTTTAATTTTGTATGAATAAAATCAAATATTTCTTTAATTTTCATTTTATTCGAACTACCTAAGTTTATAAAATTTATTTTACTTTTTTTTGTTTTTATAAATTTAATCATAAAGTTAGCCAAACTATTCACATAAACAATATTGTTAAAGAAAGTGTTTGGGTTAGAAACTGTAATTTTTTTATTCGTTAGAATTTTTTTGACTGAATCAGAGATAAAATTACTATGTGAATTTAATCCAACTACCCCTGGAAGTCTTATGGATATAAATTTAAATTCTACTTTGCTTTTTTGTTTTTCATAATTTATAAGCATTTTCTCACATAATCTTTTAGATTTACCGTAAATATCGGGTTTATTAAAATTGTTATTTTCTTTATAAATTTTTACATTTTTAGTTCCATATACTGACATAGAAGAAAGGAAGATGAAATTTTTAACATTTTTTACTTCTGCAAAATTTAAAAGTTTTTTCATTAGATCTATATTTTCAACAAAGATTTTTTTATCATTATTACAATTAACTGGTGTTTTCGAAGCACAATGAATTATTGCATCAATACTCTTTGAATAAGAATTTTTTATTATATTACTTATATATAATTTTTCTAAATTTTTATTTTTTAAATTAATCTTTTTTTTATTAACCAAACAAATTACTTTAAATTTTTTTTTTAATAAATAGTAAGAAATTCTTGAACCAATAAAACCAGAACCTCCTGTAATTAAAACTCGCATTCTTTAATCGTTAACCATTTAAATTATTTGTTTTTATAATTAAACTTAAATCTTGCAAGTTTATTTGTTTTATTTGTAAATAAACAATTTTTTGTCTCTAAATGTATTGAGTAATTTGTTAAAGGAATATCACAATGGTAAGTATTTTTCTTTACCCGTAAATAAAAATTATCTTTTGTAAGTATTATTTTTTTTTTAATTTTTCCTTTTGAACTAAAAATGATAATTAATAGTTTTCCCCTTAATAACAAAAATGATTGATCAGATAGAGAATTTTTTTTGGGAGGAAAGTATTTTCCTTTTTTTTGCACTATTATCATCTCTTGATGTTTGTCATTAGTTTTCTTATGTAAACAATATCTTGAGTTTGATTTGGAAAACTCGGATAATTTTATTAATTTTTTAATATTGGTAGTATTAATATTTTTATAATTATTTTTATAATCAACAAATATACTATTCTTATTTTTTAATTTTCTTTGCATAATTATATTTAATAAATTTGAGATAAAACATAAAATTTTTAAGTTTAAAATTGATTTTATTTCTTATTTTTTTATTATACATACAAACATTAAGCGGTATTTCTTTTACTTTAGTCAACTTTTTAAACTTTTCTTTTTGAAGCACTACATCTTTTAATTTTAGATAATTTATTATTCTTTCAAAATACTCATATCTAGTAAAACATTCGTTTCCACAAACATTAAATATTCCAGTAAATTCTTTTTTTATAAAAAAATCTATAATATTTACTAAATCCAAAACATGTAATGCAGAAAATTTTTGATCAAAAGCCACTTTAAATTTTTTTTTTCCTGAAGTTAATTCTTTTACAAAATTTGAAAAAATACTTCTATCATCAATTAAATTTCCGTAGGTTTTTCCTATTCTAAAAATTGAAAAATTCCCATTCCTTTTTTTTAAAAATTTTTCAATTAAAATTTTTTGCCTACCATATAAAATTTTACTTTTTGTATGTGAGCTTTCTGTATAATTACCCCTTTTTCCATCAAACACATATTCTGAAGAAAAAAAAATAAAGTAAATTTTTTTTTCAATTAAATATTTCATAACTTCTTTTGTTTTAGTAACATTTATTAAATTGCTTTTTTTTTTGTTATTTTCACATTCTTCTGGATTAGATATTGCCGATAAAAAAATTACTTTTTTAATTTTTTTATCAGATATTATTTTTTTAATGTCATCTTTGATTAAATCAAATTTTATATAATTTTTTCGTTTTTTTGAAGAAGTGTAAAATAAATTTTTACTTTTTGAAAATTTTTTATAATAACTTCCAATAAATCCTGTAGACCCAATTACTAATGTTTTCATTTTTAATTATTCTAAATTCTTTTTTTTTAAATAATTTTGAGTATATCTCTAACGCATTGGTTTTTAGATTTTTTTTCAGTTTCAATTTTTGTAACTCTATATCTCGAATATTGATATTTAATTTTTGAATTATAACCTATTAAATTCTTGATTATTTTTTTTTTCGCTTTTAAATATAAACCTTTTGTGTCTCTTTTTTGTAACGTTTTTAAACTACATTTTACTAAAATCTCATAATATTTTTTTCTAAAAACTTTTTTGGCCTTCAATCTTGATTTTCTTAATGGTGAAATAACAGATACCAATACATAATCGAATTTATTCTCTATTTTTTTTACATATTCTATTATTTTATAGTTATTGAGCAATATATCCTTTTTAGAAAAATTATTTTTACTTCTAGTTTTTTTTCTAAAATCATCTCCATCAACTATTTTTACCTTGAATTTTTTTTTTTTTAATTTTTTAAACAAAAGTTTGGATATTGTTGTTTTTCCCGATCCAGATAGACCTGAGAGCCAAATTATTTTTGAGTCCATTTAATTAGTTTATTTTCTATAAAATAACTTAGTTGAACTATAATTATTAACTTTATAATTTCTAATAATTTTAAGCGTTATTTAAATATTTGGTTTTTTGATGATTTTTAAAACAACTTAAAATATCAATTTATTAAAATATTTAGTTATCCTGTTACTACTTGTTGTTATTTCAGGTAATATAATGGCAAAATTTCCAGATAGAATAATTTTCCACATTAATTAGTCTCTTGGTTTTTCAAGCTAAGTATTTTTATTAATCTATAGTTTCAATTAAAAATTTTTTTCAGTGCATAAATCAAGCCAATTGAGCTATTAGTACTGGTTAGCTGCACGCATTACTGCGCTTCCACACCCAGCCTATCAACGTG